>UEXO01000041.1_pt1 | contig 125421 bp, 107 predicted proteins | sample 4301131 | NCBI WGS metagenome assembly UEXO01 (sample SAMEA4773185, study PRJEB27434) | metagenome | biome: 2259; feature: agricultural soil; material: soil | place: USA | collected 2014-09 | depth 0.25 m | reverse complement strand
AGAACGCGTACTCGCCGCCAAGCAGAACGAAGCCGCAGGCTGGCCGGATTGGCAGCACGAGCCGGGTGTCGAAGTCGGCAAAGCCGCTACCGTCGGCGTTTGATCAAGGCGGGGATCTGCCCCCCCAACGGGAAGGCTCGCTGCCCGGACTGGCGGCGAGCCTTTTTTTTCGATGCATGCCTGCGCTGACGCGGCATCGCCACAACGCATAGCGGAACTGGAGTGATCGACACCGTGGAATTCAAGACCATCGACCTGAGCATTGCCGAGGGCATTGCCCGTCTCGCCCTGAACCAGCCGGAAGCAGGCAACCCGTTCAATGCCCAGTTCTGTTCCGAGTTCAGCCAGGCTGCCAACCTGCTGAGCGCTCGTAAGAGCGAGGTGCGCGCGGTGCTGCTCAGCGCCCGTGGCAAGTTCTTCTCGATCGGTGGCGACATCCGCATGTTCGTCGAGTCGATCGACACGCTGTCGGCGTCGATCATCGAATGGACCGCGACCCTGCACATGGGTATCGCCCGTCTGAAGCGCCTCGACGCGCCGCTGATCGCTTCGGTGCACGGCACCTGCATGGGTGGTGGGGTGGCGCTGGTCGCCAACTGCGACATGGTCTACGCCGGCAAGAGCGCGCGTTTCGGCGCCGCCTATCCGCAGATCGGCTACTCCTGCGACGCCGGCGCCTCGTTCGGCCTGGTGTCGCGTCTGGGCATCGCCCGGGCACGTCGCTTCATGTTGTTCAACGAAATGCTCAGCTCCGATGAAGCGGCCGACTGCGGCCTCGCCGACATGGTCGTCGAGGATGCCGCGCTGGCGGCGACTGCGGAAAAGGCAGCGATCCGACTCGCCAACGGTCCGACGCGAGCCTTCGGCGAGATCCGACGCCTGGTCGACAAGGCGCTGCGCCAGCCCTTGGAAACCCAGCTCGAGGACGAAGCCCAGGCGCTTGCCGGCTGCGCCGGCAGCCACGATGCCCGCGAAGGCATCATGGCCTTCGTCGAGAAGCGCGCACCCATTTTCAAGGGACGTTGAGCCGAGGCCCGAATCCGTTCGAGCCCGAGAAATCAGCGCCTATCGCGATAGCGCAAGAGGACAAGACCATGTGGTTGTATGCCGACATCAAGACACTCGCCGATATTCCCCGGCTGTATGCGAAGACGCGCCCGAACAAGGTCGCGCTCGTCGACGGTTCGGGCGAAACGACGTTCGCCGTGCTCGACGACCGTTCCAACCGCATCGCCAACCTGATCGCCGGCCTCGGTGTGCCGCCGAAATCGAACATCGGCTTTCTCGGCAAGAATTCCTCGCTGTATTTCCAGCTGCTGTTCGGCATCAACAAGGCTGGCAGCACGATGTCACCGATGAACTGGCGCCTGGCGGCGCCTGAGCTGTCGGCGGTGATCGCCGATGCCGAATGCCCGCTGTTGTTCGTCGATCGCGAGCTGATGCCGCTGGCGCAGGGCGTGCAGGCGATCTGCCCACAGAAGTTCCAGATCGTCGAGATCGATCCGCCCAATCCGGACAACAGCTTCGAGCAGGCGCTGGCCCAATCTTCCAACCTCGACCCGCGCATGCCGCTGCAGCCCGAGCAGGCCGCGCTGCTGATCTACACCTCGGGTACCACCGGCAAGCCCAAGGGTGTGGAGCTGACCCATCGCGGCTTCAACTTCATGCGGCTCTGCGAACACCTCGAACCGGCGCTGCAGTGGCAGGACAGCGACGTGATGATGATGGTGATGCCGAACTTCCATCTCGTCGGCAGCGGCCTGACCATCCAGTCGCTGTACAACGGGGGCACGCTGTCGGTTCTACCGCAGCTCGATCCGAGCCAGCTGATCAAGGTCATCCAGCGCGATCGACCATCGATCGTTGCCCTGGTGCCGACCGCGATCCAGATGATCCTCGATCATCCGGATGCGAAGACCGCGGATTTCTCCAGCCTGCGCCTGGTGATGTACGCCGGTTCGCCGATCAGTTCGCATCTGCTGGCTCGCGCGCTGAAGGAAATGAAGTGCAAGTTCATGCAGTTCTACGGTGCCACCGAAAGTTCGGGCGCGATCTCGCTGCTGCGTCCGGAGCAGCACGTCATCGAGGACGAGTCGAAGCTGAAGTCCTGCGGCACGCCGCTGCCGCTGATCGACGTCAAGTTCGTCGACGCCACCGGCGACGAAGTGCCGGATGGCGAAGTCGGCGAGTTGATTGTCCGCTCGCCATCGATCTTCGGTGGCTACTGGAAGCAACCTGACACCACGGCGGCGGTGCTGAAGGATGGCTGGTACAAGACCGGTGACGCTGGTCGCCGCGACGCCGAAGGCCTGCTGTACCTCGTCGACCGGGTCAAGGACATGATCGTCACCGGCGGCGAGAACGTCTATTCGGCCGAAGTCGAACAGGTGCTGGCCAAGCACCCCGGTGTGCGCATGTGCGCAGTCATCGGCTTGCCCGACGAGAAGTGGGGTGAGCGCGTGGTGGCCCTGATCATGCCGGCCGACGAGCACAAGCCGAGCCAGGACGAAATCATCAATCACTGTCGTCAGTACATTGCCGGCTACAAGGTGCCGAAGGAAGTGCGTCTCGTCGATGCCTTCCCGATGACGGCAACCGGCAAGGTGCTGAAGCGAGTCGTCCGCGATGAACTGGCCAAGGAAACTGGGAAATCTTGATTTCTGCCCGATTGGGTGGTGCCGATGCCTGGCATCGCCAGCAAGCTGCTAGACCTGTCCAGAATACGGGTCCGTTGCACGAAGTTCGACCGACCGTCACGCGGCAAGCAGGACGGTCGGCTATTCCGCTATCCGTTTCGTCCATATGAAGACCGTCGCCATGCCTGATTCCCCGTCGCTCCTGCCGCAGGACACCGAAACTTCCCAGACCCGCAGCCCGCTCCGTTTTGTCACGGCGGCGAGCCTGTTCGATGGTCACGATGCGGCGATCAACGTGATGCGTCGGCTGATCCAGGCGCAGGGGGCAGAAGTGGTCCACCTGGGCCATAACCGCTCGGTCGAGGACGTGGTCCGCGCCGCGCTGCAGGAAGATGCCGACGGCATCGCGCTGTCCAGCTACCAGGGCGGCCACAACGAGTTCTTCAAGTACATGGTCGACATGCTCGCCGAGCGTGGCGCCAGCCATATCCGCGTGTTCGGCGGCGGTGGCGGCACCATCACGCCGGAAGAGATCGCTGCCCTGCACGAGCAGGGTGTCGAGCGCATCTACCATCCGAACGACGGCAGCAAGCTGGGCCTGGTCGGCATGATCGAGGACTTGATCAAGCGCGCCGAGACGCATCGCAAGGGCAGCATCAAGCCGGGCCCGGCGTCGATCGACGACGAGATCAGCGTCGGCCGCTGGCTGTCGGCACTCGAAGACGACATGTTCGATGAGAGCGAGCTGGCGGCCCTGCGCGCCGAATGGAAGATCACCGGCGCGAAGACGCCGGTGATCGGCTTCACCGGCACCGGTGGCGCCGGCAAGTCTTCGGCGGTGGACGAGCTGCTGCTGCGCTTCCTGCAGGCCTTTCCGACGATGCGCATCGCCGTGCTCGCGGTCGATCCGACTCGTCGCCGCTCCGGCGGCGCCCTGCTCGGCGACCGCATCCGCATGAATTCCCTACGCAACCCGCGCGCCTTCATGCGCTCGATGGCGACCCGCCGCCAGCACGCTTCGACCAACACCGTGCTCAAGGATTGCATCGCCTTCCTGAAGAGCCTGACCTACGATCTGGTCATCGTCGAAACCGCCGGCATCGGCCAGAGCGACTCGGAAATCGTCGACCTGGTCGATTTCCCGATCTACGTGATGACCAGCGACTACGGCGCCGCCAGCCAGCTGGAAAAGATCGACATGATCGATTACGCCGAGCTGGTGGTGCTCAACAAGTTCGACCGCCGCGGCGCCGAAGATGCGCTCCGAGACGTCCGCAAGCAGTGGAAGCGCAACCGCGTGGCTTTCCAGCTCCGCGACGAGGACGTGCCGGTCTACCCGACGATCGCCAGCCAGTTCAACGATCCGGGCGTCACCTGGATGTTCACCAACCTGTGCCGCCTGATGCGCAACAAGCTCGGCCTGCCCGCGGACAAATGGACGCCGTCCCTCGACACCACGCTGAAGGAACCGCGCGCCACGGTGCTGATTCCGGGCAACCGCACGCGCTACCTCGCCGAGATCGCCGAGAACGGCCGCAGCATCAACCGCGAGTGCGAGCAGCAGGATGAGATCGCCAACCGCGCCCAGTCGCTGTGGGAAGCACTGCAGGAACTCGCCGATCCGAAACTGCCGAAGCCGCTCGATGTCTATGCCGGTGAAGACCTCACCGCCGGCGGCGACAAGAGCCTGTTGATCCTGCGCAGTCGCTACAACGAATCGATCAAGGGCCTGAAGTCGGAATCGATCGCCTTGCTGCGCGAATGGCCGGCGCGCCTGAAGGGCGTCACCGACGATCAGTACGTCTACCACGTGCGCGGCAAGCCGGTGTCCGGCGACAACTACAGCGAATCCCTGAGCCACTCGAAGATTCCGAAGGTCGCCGCCCCGAAGTTCGAATCCTGGGGCGAGCTGCTGCGCTTCCTGCTGAAAGAGAATCTGCCGGGCGGCTATCCGTACACGGCGGGCCTGTATCCGTACCGCCGCGTCGGTGAAGATCCGATCCGCATGTTCGCCGGTGAAGGTACGCCGGAACGCACCAACCGCCGCTTCCACTACCTGAGCCAGCCAGGCGCGCCGACCCGACTGTCGACCGCTTTCGACTCGGTCACGCTCTATGGCGAAGACCCGGAAGTGCGTCCGGACATCTACGGCAAGATCGGCAACTCGGGCGTCAACATCGCGACCCTCGACGACATGAAGAAGCTCTACTCGGGCTTCGACCTCTGTCTGCCGAGCACCTCGGTGTCGATGACCATCAACGGCCCGGCGCCGATGATCCTGGCGATGTTCATGAACTGCGCCATCGACCAGCAGGTCGAGAAGTATCTGAAGGCCGATCCGGCGCGCTGGGCGGAAGCGGAAAACAAGATTGCCGAGCTGTTCAAGGACAAGCCGCGCCCGGTCTATTCCGGCGAGCTGCCGTCGAACAACAACCAGCTGGGCCTGGCCCTGCTCGGCGTCACCGGCGACCAGCTGGTCGATGCCGAGACCTACGACAAGATCAAGCGCGAAACGATGTCGGTGGTGCGCGGCACGGTGCAGGCCGACATCCTCAAGGAAGATCAGGCGCAGAACACCTGCATCTTCTCGACCGAATTCGCGCTGCGGATGATGGGCGACATCCAGCAGTCGTTCGTCGAACGCGGCGTGCGCAATTTCTATTCGGTGTCGATCTCCGGTTATCACATCGCCGAAGCCGGCGCGAACCCGATCAGCCAGCTCGCCTTCACCCTGGCCAACGGCTTCACCTTCGTCGAGTACTACTTGGCGCGCGGCATGAAGATCGATGACTTCGCGCCGAACCTGTCGTTCTTCTTCTCGAACGGCATGGACCCTGAGTACTCGGTGATCGGTCGCGTGGCTCGCCGCATCTGGGCCCGCGCGATGCGTGAGCGCTATAACGCCAACGAACGCAGCCAGATGCTGAAGTACCACATCCAGACTTCCGGCCGTTCGCTGCACGCGCAGGAAATCCAGTTCAACGACATCCGCACCACCTTGCAGGCGCTGTATGCGCTGTTCGACAACTGCAACTCGCTGCACACCAACGCCTACGACGAAGCGATCACCACGCCGACCGAGGAAAGCGTGCGCCGCGCGGTGGCGATCCAGCTGATCATCAATCGCGAACTGGGCCTGAACTACTGCGAGAACCCCTGGCAGGGCAGTTTCGCGATCGACCAGCTGACCGATCTGGTCGAAGACGCGGTGTACAAGGAATTCGAAAGCATCAGCGAGCGCGGCGGCGTGCTCGGCGCGATGGACACTATGTACCAGCGCGGCAAGATCCAGGAAGAGAGCCTGTACTACGAGCACAAGAAGTACGACGGCTCGCTGCCGCTGATCGGCGTCAACACCTTCCTGCCCAAGGATCATGGCGGCGAGATCGCCACCACCATCGAACTGATCCGCTCGACCGATGAAGAGAAGGACCAGCAGATCGACAACGTGGCGAGCTTCCGCAAGCTGCGCAACGACCTGCAGGCCGACAGTCTGAAGAACCTGCAGCAGACCGCCCGCGATCGCCGCAACATCTTCGAGTCGTTGCTTGAAGCGGTGAAGTACAACTCGCTCGGCCAGATCAGCCACGCGCTGTACGACGTCGGCGGCGAGTACCGGCGCAACATGTAAAGCGGCTGCGCCTCGGTGCTAGGGTTGCGGCATTCCCGATTCGGAACAGTCCGATGAGTCGTCCGAACAATGCCCGCGGCCCCGGCATCCTCGGCCTGCTGGTCGCTGCATGCAGCCTGGCGGCCTGCGGTTCGATCCGGCCGCAGATGAACGAGATCGTGATCACCGCGATCCCGGACGAGACCGCCGCCTGCCGCTATGCCGGCTTCGTCGCCGTCGACAGCGTCGAAGGCACCAAGACCGCCGGCATGGATCAGCTACGCGCGCAGGCGGTGCGGCTCAAGGCCAATACCGTGCTGGTCAGTTCCTATTCGGCCTCGCGTGACGGCAAGGCCTATGTCTGCGATCCACCGTTGCAGCCGCGGCCTTGAATCGCTTCAGCGCCGCGTCAGCGGTTCTGCTTGCCTCCGATCAAGCGCTGCGGCCCTTGAACCGGGCGGCGCGCTTGCCGAGGAAGGCGCTGACGCCCTCGCGGAAATCCGCCGTCCTGGTGTTGGCCGAAAACGCGATGCGCTCGGCTTCCAGCTGCTGCGGCAGCGTGCGGTCATAGGTCTGCTCGACCAGGCGCTTGTAGTTGCCGTAGGCCTGGGTCGGACCATGAGCGAGCTTGGTCGCCAGTTCGTTGGTTGCCGTTTCCAGCGTGTCGGCGGCCACCACCTTGTAGACCAGGCCCGCGGCGAGGGCGGTGTCGGCGTCCAGCGTCTCACTCAGGAACATCAGCTGGGCAGCCTTGTTGCGGCCGAGCAGGCGCGGCAGGAAGTAGGTGCCGCCGCAGTCCGGCGAGGCGCCGATGCGGTCATAGGCGATCAGGAAGCGGGTGCCCTGGGCGGCGATCACCAGATCGCAGGCCGCCATCAACGACAGGCCGGCACCGGCGACAGCACCGTGTACCGAGGCCACCACGGGGGCGTCGATCGAACGCAGCGTCTCGACGACGACGTGCAGCGCGTTGAGCAGCGCATCAGCCACCTGATCGGCGACTTCGAAATCCTTGGCGAAGGCCGCCAGATCGCCACCGGCGACGAAGGCGCGGCCATTGCCGCGCAGCACCACGCAACGGATGCTCGCGTCCTCGGCACGCAGCTGCAGCGCGACGTCGCGCAGCGCTTCGGCGAGCGGCACGTTGATCGCGTTCATCACCTCGGGTCGGTTGATGGTGACGGTCGCGATGCCGGTAGCGGCATCGAGGGACAGCTCGGCAAGGCTCATCAGGTACTCCGGGGATGGCGGGAAATCAGTGGATCAGCAGGCGGCTTGCGAGCTGGCGGCGCTGGCTGTCGTCGAGACCGATCGCTTCGACGAGGTAGACATCGACCGAGCCGTGGTCGGCCGCGATCTTGGCAAACGCCGCCTCGAGGTACTCGGCCCTGGCGGCGATGATTGCCGCCAGCATGTCCGGTGGTGCGCTCATACCCAGCAGGCCGCGCAGCAGATCGGCGACCTTGTGCTGCAGCGAATCGCGGCTGGCGGCATCGTTGGAACGCAGGTAGTCGCCGAGCACGGCCTCGTCGGGCACGCCGACCGCGTGCAGCAGCATCGCCACGACGAAGCCGGTGCGGTCCTTGCCGGCGGTGCAGTTGACGACCAGCGGCAGGTGCTCGGCCTGTTCGTCGAGCAGCAGCCTGAACACTTGCCGGAGCACCGGCGCGCAGACCGTCGGCAGATCGCGGTACAGGTGGCGCATCAGGGCCGCGGCACCTTCGGCGGTGGCGTTGTCGCGCAGTTCGCGCACCAGTTCCGGCATCAGCACGCGGATATCGGTGGCGACCGACAGGTTCAGCACGCGCGGCTCCAGACCGGCGGGCCAGCGATGCGGACGCTGCCGGCGTTCGCCATCGCTGCGCAGGTCGCAGCAGACCTTCGGCGACAGGCTGGCGAGCCGCGCCAGATCGTCGGCATCAAGGGCATCGAGGGCGTCGGAACGATAGATGAGGCCGGAGCGGATCCGGCGGCCGTCGCGAGTGGGCAAGCCACCGATATCGCGGAAATTCGGCGCAGTCTTGAGCAGGATCATGATCGGGATTCGGTCGGGAAGGAGCGGCAGGCCGACGCAGCATTGCCGCCAACGTCCCCCCGAAGCCGTCTGCTGCAGCCGTCTGATGCAGCCGTCTGACGCAGCGGTCTCAGGGGGTGCCGGACGGCACGAACTTGTCGGCGTGAATTCTATCCGCTTGCACCCCCAGCTCGATCAGCCGCCGCTCCACCGCCTCGACCATGCCGAGGTTGCCGCAGATGAAAGCGGCGGTGTCCGAGTAGCCGATGCCCAGCGCCGGCGTCAGCGCGGCGGTGACCAGGCCACGCAGGCCGGTCCAGCCGGAACCGGCGGGTTCGTGCGACAGGATCGGCACCACGCGCAGGCGGTCGTCGGCTTGGGCCTGCAGTTCGGCAAGGTGGCGATCGGCGAACAGGTCCTTCTCGGTACGCACGCCGAACACGATGGTGAAGCGCGCGGTCTTCGAGCGCTGCAGGCGGTCGCCGACGATCGACAGGATCGGCGCCAGGCCGGTGCCGCCCGCGACACAAAGGCCATCGCGGTCGAGGTCGTCGACGCCCATGACTCCGAACGGCCCCTCGATCCAGAACTTGGTGCCGAGACGGTCCTGGCTGAACAGCCACTCGGAGAATCTGCCGCCGGGCAGGCGCTTGACCAGGAAGCCGACTTCCCCGGCCGGGCTGCCATCGGCGGCCGGCACGTCGTAGTAGGAATAGCTGCGCCGCGTGAACGAGCCGGATTCGGCGATCGTGCAGTACTGGCCGGCGTGGAAGGCAACCGGCTCGTCCAGCTTCAGGCGCAGGTCGATGACCTCACCCGGCAGCTTGTGCCAGCGGCTGACTTTCGCCGCGACATTGCGCACCGGCAGCTGGGTGCCGTGACCGAGCCGCACGTCGATGACCAGATCGCTGCGTACCTTGGCCTGGCAGGCGAGCACGAAGCCGGCCTCGATCTGCTCGTTGCTCAGCGGCGACAGCGCCAGATCGACCATCGGGCTGACGCGGCCGGAAACCAGCCGGGTCTTGCAGCTGCCGCAGACGCCGACGCGGCAGTTGTGCGGATAGTCGATGCCTTGGTCGATGGCGGCCTTGAGCAGCATGTCGTTCTTCCCGACGTCGAAGCACTCCTCGCTGCCATCCTTGCCGCGTACCGTGATCCGGCAGAGGTCGCTGCGCGCTGCGACCGGCGCGGTCTTTTCCTTCAGCATGCCCCGGGCTCCGATCGCTTACGCGAATTTCCAGAGGCCGGCCGGCAGGTCGCGGGCCGGATCGGGCGTATTCAGCTCGTGCCAGCCGGCGCGCTCGTTCTCGCGGCGGGCGATCTCGCGCTCCTGCGGCGTCGCGTAGTGCTCGTCCCAGTGCTTGAGCAGCGGCTTGATCATCATGAAGAACAGCGGTGGCACCAGGGCCAGCAGCACCACCAGCAGGAACTGCGGCTGCAGCGGACCGTTGGTGTCCGGCTCCAGCGCGTAGAACGGCTTGTAGCTGTCGTCGTGATGGCCGGCGTGGTTGGTGATTTCCAGCGCCAGGATGCGAGTCAGCGGCGTGATGTGGTTCCAGGTGTGATGCTTCTCGAAGCGCCCCGGGGTTGCCGAAATCAGCCCGTAGTGATTCACGTAATTGAACACTTCGAGCAGCATGCGCGGGCCGAAGAACAAGGAAGCGGAGCACAGCGCCAGACCCTTCCAGCCACCGAGCGCGTACAGAGTGGCGAGGAAGACGCCGAAGTAGGCGGCCTTGAACACCCAGGCGTTGCGCGGGTCGTACCACTTCCGGCCACGCTTGGTCCACATCATCTTCTCGAGATGGTAGGACTCCTTCCATTGGGCCGGGAAGGTACGCAGGAAGTGGCCGTAGACGGTGTCGCCGCGGCGCGCATAGTCCGGATCGTCCGGCGTGGCGACCCGCATGTGATGAGTCACCACGTGAGTGATCTCGCGCCATGGATCGAACACCAGACACTGGCCGATGCGGCCGAGCCAGCGCAGGAACAGGCCTTCGCGATGGAACAATTCGTGTACCGGCGGTGCGCCGATCACGAAGCCGATGAACAACGTGCTGATGAAGGCGCCGACGCCGGACGAGGTGGTCGCGAAGTGATCGTGGCCGATCAGCCAGGCGTAGAACAGGATGTTGGCGAAACTGGCCAGCACGGTGATCGACACGATCACGTCGTAGATCCAGGCGTGGGTCAGGTCGCGGACCGAGTAGTCCGGCTTCAGGAAGGCGTCGAAGAACAGCACGCCGAGCAGCATGCCGGTACCCATCCAGGTGTAGTTGCCGCCCATCCACATGCCGTAGGCATGGGCGCTGAGGATCACCGGGGACAGCAGATACTTGAAGTAGTCGAGTTTCTTGATCATCGCAGCGCTCGCAGGTCGATCGGTACGCCGGTTCTGGCGAGGCTGGATATTCGGCCCGGGTCGCGGCCGCCGTCCCATCCTATGGTTGGGCCGGGACCGGTGGCGCCACTAGCGGGCCAGCAGATTCAGGGCCCGCGCCCGGGCCAGGGCCGCCGAACGGCTCGACACGCCAAGCTTGGTGTACAGGTTGTAGAGGTGCCACTTGACCGTCGCCACCGACAGGTTCAAGCGGTCGGCGAGCTGCTGGTTCGACAGCCCGGCCTCGATCAGGCTGAGCAGCTGCAGTTCGCGAGCGGTCGGAGTTTCCAGCAACGGGTTGTCGCCCTGCAGCTGGTCGAGATGGTCGACGAGGAAGGAATTGGTCAGCGGCAGGCCATTGCAGATCTCGAAGAAGAACTTGCGCTCCTCGTCCAGCGCGAAACCCCAGGCGGTCGCCTTGGTTTCGTTGACCAGGCCGGCGATGGTTTCGGCACGGTCCCGGAACGGCCGGACGATGCGCCGCCGCGCCGCCAGCCCGATGGCGCGGACAAAGTGACGCGCCGCCGGCTGCGGGTTGTGCGAGCAGATCGCAATGGCGGTCTCCGCCAGCGCCAGTTCCACCAGCCGGGCGATGCGGCCGTCCTGCTTGGCCAGGCGGGTTTCCTCGGCGATCAGCACATCGGCCTGGCGCAGCTGGCCGGCGGCGATCAACAGTTCGATCTCGGCGCCGGCATACAACTCGCGGACCCGCGGACTGTCGATGCCTTCGATCACCGGCAGGCGGCGCTCGGCGTTCAGGGTGATGCCGAGGCCGATCTGGGCGGCCTCGGTCAGCGCTTCGCCGAGCCGACCCAGGCGCACCAGGCGCTGGACGAGGAGACAGGACAGCATCAGTGCCAACCTCGGCGGATAGCCGGAGGCGATCTCGCGCAGCTGGGCGACCGATACCGGATCGTCCTGGCGGCCGGACCACAGCTTCAGCGCTGCGTCGAAGCCGACCGCCGCGGTATCGACGATGCCGTGGGTATGCGCCCAATGCAGGCCCTGGGCGAGCAGGCCGCGTGCCTCCTCGTCCTCGCCCATCTCGACTGCGCACTTGGCGGCGACCAGGGCGATGGTGCGGGTGATGCCGGCGCTGTCGCCGAGCGCGGCGCGGCTGCGGGCGAGGGCGGCGAGGATGTCGTTGTGGACGACAGCGAAATCGCCTTCGAAGACGCTGATCATCGCCGTCAGCATCGACACCCAGCCGATGCCGTAGGCGCTGCGCGATTGGGCGATCGCCGCCTGCGCGGTACGCATCACCTGCCGCGATTCGACGAAGCGATGGCTGCTGCTCAGCGAGATGCCGGCGGCGCTGGCGACGGTGGCGACATTGAATGGATCGTCGGCGCCGACATGGGCCAGCCAGGCATTGGCGTGGCGCTGGGCGTCGCCCAGCCGGTCAGTGTAGGTGTCGACGCAGGCGCGGATCACTTCGGTGCGGCGCTTGAGATCGGCCATCTGCGCCGGGTCGCGGCCGGCTGCCTGCTCGCGCTCGACCCGGTGGGCCAGACGCTCGTTCTGCAGCCTCGCGGTGTCGTAGCGGCGGTGGAAGACCAGCGCCCAGACGTACCAGAAATAGGCTTCCCAGCCGACTTCATGACCGCCGGCGTGCAGTTGCTCGATCCACTCGATGTACTGGCGCAGGTCGCCGCGGTCGCGGACGAACAATGCCGCGACACGCTCCAGCATCGCCGTTGCCAGCGCCGCCGAATCGGCCCGCAGCGCGTAGTCGATGGCGTCCTGCCAGTGGCCGCCGCGTTCGCTCCATTCCGCGGCGCGCTCCAGCACCTGGCGGCGGCGCTCGGCGCTCAGGGTGCGCTGGCCTTCCTCGATCAGGAACTCGCGGAACAGGCCGTGCAGGCGATACCAGCTGCGGTTGCGGTCGAGCGGGATCACGAAGACGTTGCGCCGCAGCAGCAATGCCAGATGGTTCGCCGCGTTGGCATTGCCGGTGGCATGGCCGCAGAGCTCGGCGCAGAAGCTGCGCAGCGGCGCGATTTCGAGCAGGAACTGCCGCGCTTCCGGCGTGAAGCCGGCGAGCACCTGGCGGTTGAGCAGGTCGGCCAGGTCTTCGTCGGCGCCGGAGAAGCGCTCCAGCGCCTCCAGCGGCTTGTCGGCGCCGGACAGGATGATCTGCGCCAGCCGCACCGCCGCCGGCCAGCCCTCGGTCTGGCGCACGACGCTGGCGATCGCCACGGGGCCGAGCTGGGCGCACAACTCCGGCCCGAGCAGGGCGGTGACTTCGGCCGGTCGCAGGCTCAGCTCGGCGTAGCCGACTTCGCGCAGCCGACCCTCGAGCTTGGCGCGAGAGAGGTTCATCGGCAGCTGTTCGGTGCTCGACAGCACGAAGCGCACCGATGACGGCGTGCGGAATACCAGCAGGTCGAGCAGGGTGCCGAGCGTTTCGTCCTCGCAGTAACCGAGGTTGTCGATGAAGATCAGTGTCGGATCGGGCAGCCGGGCGACGGCGTCGAGCACGGCGTCGATGCGGATCTCCATCGGCTCGTCGCCGCGGGTCAGGTGCTGTACCGGGTCGAGATCGGCCTGATGGGCGTCGAGGCTGTCTTCGAGCAGGTGGATGACCCGCTCCAGCGTGGTGTCGCGATCGTCCAGCGCGATCCAGCGGCTATGAATGCCGCGCGCGGTGCCGTGCTTGTACAAGGCCGTCGAGAACACGGTCTTGCCGTAACCGGTCGGCGCCACCACGGTGACCACCTTCGGCAACGGCAGCTCGTCCCGGCTCAGTTCTTCCACCAGCCGGGTCGGCACCAACGCGAACGCGAAGCTCGGTGGCTCCAGACGTCCTGCTCTCGCTCCACGCACCCTGCGGGTAGGCATGTTGAGGTCGCTTGCCATCGGACCTGCCCTTATCGGTATGGTCCTGGATTGTAACGTCCGCGGGAGCCAGTCCGGGACTGGCGGACATCGCAGACGGTACGCGGCTGCTCCGCCATGCCTGACTCCGTGCTGCGAATGGTCGGGATAGGCGGCGCGGTCGCCGTCCGGGCTGGCGCCTTTTTAGACCTGCTCGCGCAGGCTGGAGAAGTCCAGTCCGCCGTGACCGGCTTCGCTGTGGCGCTGGTACAGCGCGCGAGCCAGGGCGCCAAGGGCGATCGGCGCCTGTGCCGTTTCCGCCGCTTCCGCGGCGAGGCCGAGATCTTTCAGCATCAGGTCGCTGCCGAAACCGCCGGCATAGCCGCGCGAGGCCGGGGCCGTGTCCATCACGCCGGGCCAGGGGTTGTAGACCTCCAGGGTCCAGTTGCGGCCCGAGCTTTTCGCCATGATCTCGGACAGCACCTTGGCGTCGACGCCGCTGGCGACGCCAAGGTTGAGCGCTTCGATGGTGCCGATCATCTGCACGCCGAGCAGCATGTTGTTGCAGATCTTGGCGACCTGGCCGGCGCCGCTGCCGCCGGCGTGGAAGATGTTCTTGCCCATCGCGCTCAAGGCCGGCCGGGCACGTTCCAGCGCTTCCGCCGTGCCGCCGACGATGAAGGTCAAGGTGCCAGCGGTGGCACCACCGGTGCCGCCGGAGACCGGCGCGTCGATCATCGTGTAGCCGCGCTCGGCCGCCGCCGTCGCCACTTCGCGGGCGGCATCGGCGGCGATGGTGCTGCAGTCGATCAGCAGCGCGCCGGCCTTCGCGGAAGCGAGCACGCCAGCGTCATCGAGATACAGCGAGCGGACATGCTTGCTGGCCGGCAGCATGGTGATGACGACTTCGGCGTCGGCGACGGCATCGGCCGGGCCGCTGGCAACGCTGGCACCGGCCTCGGCGAGGCGGCGCAGTGGTTCCTGGCTGAGGTCGAACACGCGCAGCGCGAAGCCGGCCTTCAGCAGGTTCAGAGCCATCGGCGCACCCATGTTGCCGAGGCCGATGAATGCGATTGTGGTCATGGGGGAACTCCAGAAATTTTGAGAGACGCTTGGGGAAGGGGCGCGATAGCCCTCTCCCCCCGGGAGAGGGTTGGGTGAGGGACGCACTCAATCGACTGGCGCATCTCTTATCGAGCAGCGCCCCTCACCCCCAGCCCCTCTCCCGGCGGGAGAGGGGAGACCGGCGTTAAAGATCAGCCAGCGGGTGCGCACCGTTTGGCCAGACAGGTTCAACGAAATGCCCATCAACATGAGCCTGCGTCACCGCCACCCAGCTTGGCGCGTTGTCTTTGTCGACCAGCAACGCCCGCACGCCTTCGACGAAATCCGGTTGTGCGCAGCACTGCAGCGCGACGATCAGTTCGAGGCGGAACACCTCGGCCAGTGACAACGCGGCACCGCGCTGGTGCAGCGTCCAGATCAGCGCGGCGGTGGTCGGCGAGCCGGCCTTCAGTGCGGCAGCCGCACGGCGCAACCAGCTGTCTTCACCGGTGTAGCCGGTGATCGCGTCGACCACGGCGGCCAGCGAATCACCCGCACACAGGCTTGCGATCAAGGCCGCGTGTTCTTCCAGCTTCGAGGCCGGCAGTGCGTCGACAGCCTTGGCCGAAAAGCCTTCAAGCTGGATGCCGAGGAGGCTACGATCCAGCACCGCATCGCCTGTCCATTCAGCCGACGAAAGTGCGCTGAAGATCGCATCGCGATCGGCCGCACGAACGAAGTGATCGGCGAGCTTGGCGCGCAGCAGGTCGTGACCATTCAGCGAGGCGCCGGTCAGTGCGACGAACAGGCCAGCCTTGCCCGGCATCCGCGGCAGGAACCAGCTGCCGCCGACATCCGGGAACAGGCCGATGGTGATTTCCGGCATTGCCACCCGCGAGGTCTCGGTGACCACGCGATGGCTGGCACCGGCGAACAGGCCGAGGCCGCCGCCCATGACGATGCCGCTGCCCCAGACCAGGAAGGGCTTGGGGTAGTGGTGGAGAAAAAAGTCGAGCCGGTATTCCTCGACGAAGAACGGCAAGGCATCCGGATTCGGCAGGCTGGCCGGGTGGCGGCGCATCGCATCAAACAGGCTGCGAACGTCGCCACCGGCGCAGAAGGCTTTCTCGCCGGCGCCATGCAGCACGACGCAGGCGATTCTCGGATCGGCAGCCCAGGCGCGCAGCTGTGCATCGAGCAGGCGGATCATGGCCAGGCTCAGCGCGTTCAGCGATTTCTCGCTGTTCAGCATCGCGTAGCCGATCTTCCTGCCGTTGGCCGTGACGGCTTCGCGGAACAGCACTGGCGCAGCCAATGAGCTTGGTTGGGGCAGGTTTGCGGAATCAGCCATTGCACCACTCCGCCTTGCGCTTTTCCAGAAATGCATTGACGCCTTCCTTCTGATCGAGGGTGTCGAACAGATCGACGAAAGCTTCGCGCTCCACCGGCAGCACCTGCTTCAGCGGCACGCCACGGGTGCTCTGGATCAGGGTCTTGCAGATCGCGACACTGGTCGGGCTCTGCTTCGCGGTTGCTTCGGCCAGCTTCAGCGCGGCTTCCAGAGCGGCGCCGGTCGGCACGACTTGTTCGACGAGGCCGATGTCCTTCGCAGTCGCCGCGTCGATGCGCTCGCCGCAGAGAATCATCCGCTTGGCCCAGCCTTCACCGACCAGGGCCGCGAGGTTCTGGGTGCCGCCGGCGCAGGGCAGCAGGCCGACCGCCGCTTCCGGCAGCGCCAGCTGCGCCTGGCTTTCGGCGATGCGGATGTCGCAGGCCAGCGCGCATTCCAGGCCACCACCCATCGCGTAGCCGTTGATCGCGGCGATGCTTACGCCACGGAAGGCGCTGAGCGTCTCGAAGGCTTCGCCGAAGCGGCGGGCCATGTCGCGGGCGCGGGCCTTGTCGCCATCGGCGAACAGCTTCAGATCGGCGCCGGCCGAGAAGAACTTGGCGCCGTCGCCGGTGATCACCAGCGCGTAGATGTCGCGGTCGGCGTTCAGGTCGAGCACCAGCTGTTTCAAGGCCGCGAGGCTGTCGGCGGTCCAGGTGTGGGCCGGGGGATTGTTCAGGGTGACGATGGCGGTGTGGCCGCGCTTTTCGAGTTTCAGATTGGTGTAGCTCGTGTTGCTGGGGCTGCTCATCGCAATATCTCCGGTGCGCCTTCGCGCAGAAAAGCGCGGGCCACGATGACCCGCATGATGTCGTTGGTGCCTTCGAGGATCTGGTGCACGCGGCTGTCGCGCACGTGCCGTTCCAGCGGGTATTCGCGGCTGTAGCCGTAGCCACCGTGCAGTTGCAGCGCCTGGTTGGCGACTTCGAAACCGATGTCGGTGGCATGGCGCTTGGCCATCGCGCAGTAGGTGCTGGCCTCTCGGTGTTGGGAGTCGAGCATCCAGGCCGCCAGCCGCACCATCTGCCGAGCCGACACCAGGTCGATCAGCATGTCTGCAAGCCGGAACTGCAAGCCTTGGAATTGGGAAAGCGTCTGCCCGAACTGCTTGCGGGTGTTCAGATGAGCCTGGGCCCGGTCGAGCGCCGACTGCGCGGTGCCGACCGAGCAGGTGGCGATGTTGATGCGGCCGCCGTCCAGCGCTTTCATCGCGATCTGGAAGCCTTCGCCTTCGGCACCCAAGCGATTGCCTTCCGGCACTTCGACGTTGTCGAAGCTGATCGCCCGCGTCGGCTGGCTGTTCCAGCCCATCTTGTGTTCCTTCTTGCCATAGAAGATGCCCGGCGCGTCGGCCGGCACGGCGAAGGTCGAAATGCCTTTGGCACCACCACCACCGGTGCGGGCGAAGACCACCAGCAGGTTGGTCGCGCCGGCACCGGAGATGAATACCTTGCTGCCGTTGAGGATGTACTTGTCGCCGCGCTTCTCGGCGCGGGTTTTCAGCGACGCGGCATCGGAACCGGCATCGGGCTCGGTCAGGCAGTAGCTGCCCAGCGCCTCACCGCGCGCGAGTCTTGGCACCCACTCGTCTCGGATGCCGGGCTGCGCCCAGCGCGCGACCATCCAGCAGACCATGTTGTGGATGGTGATGTAGGCCGCGGTGCTGGTGCAGCCGGCGGCGAGTTCTTCGAGGATGATCGAAGCATCGAGCCGGCTGAGCCCCAGGCCGCCGAGCGCTTCCGGCGTGTAGATGCCGCAGAAGCCCAGCTCGCCGGCCTTGGCGATGGTCGCCAGCGGGAACTCGCAGTCGGCATCCCAGCGCGCCGCATGCGGTGCCAGTTCGCCGCGCGCGAAGCGACGCGCTGTGTCCTGATAGGCCAGCTGGTCCTCGCTGAGCGCGAAGTTCATGGTCGCGGCCGCCGGGCTCGCCAGCTTAGCGAAGGCTGATGGTGGTATTGACGCCGACATGGAGGGTCTCATCGTCGAACCAGCGTTGGGTCACGGTCTTGGTCTGGGTGTAGAACAAGATCACCTGCTTGCCGTACGGGCCAAGGTCACCGAGCTTCGAGGCACGCGAGCCGGTGAACGAGAACAGCGGCACCGGCACCGGGATCGGCACATTGATGCCGACCTGGCCGACGTCGATGTCTTCCTGGAAGCGGCGCGCGGCGGCACCGGACTGGGTGAACAGCGCCGTGCCATTGCCGTTCGGGTTGCTGTTGACCAGTTCGATGGCCTCGTCGAGCGAAGCGGCTTCGAGGATCACCAGCACCGGCCCGAAGATTTCCTCGTCGTAGATCGCCATGCCGGGCTTCACACCGGAGAAGATCGTCGGGCCGACGAAATTGCCTTGCTCGTAGCCCGGCACCAGCGGCTTGCGGCCGTCCAGTTCGAGCTTCGCGCCCTCGGTAATGCCACGTTCGATCAGGCTGCTGATCCGCTCGACAGCGGCGCAGGAGATCACCGGACCGACGTCGGTGCCGGATTCGTGGCCGGCATTCAGTTTCAGGGCTTGGGAGCGGGCGACGAGGTCGGCGATCCAGTCCTTCGAGTCACCGACGAAGACCACCGTCGAGGCGGCCATGCAGCGCTGGCCGGCGGCGCCGAAAGCCGCGCCGATCAGGTTGTTGATGGTCTGTTCGCGATTCGCGTCCGGCAGCACCACGGCGTGGTTCTTCGCGCCCATCATGCACTGGGCGCGCTTGCCGGCCAGCGTGGCGCGGCGATAGACGTGGGTGCCGACCTTGGTTGAACCGACGAAGGAAACCGCCTTGATTTCCGGGTGATCGCAGATGCCGTTGACCACCGCTTCGCCGCCGTGGACGACGTTCAGCACGCCCTTCGGAATGCCGGCTTCCAGCGCCAGTTCGACCAGACGCATGGTCACCAGCGGGTCCTGCTCGGACGGCTTCAGGATGAATGTGTTGCCGGTGGCGATCGCCATCGGAAACATCCACAGCGGAATCATCGCCGGGAAGTTGAACGGGGTGATGCCGGCGACCACACCCAAGGGCTGCATCAGCGTGAAAGTGTCGACGCCAGTGGCGACGTTGTTGGCCAGTTCGCCCATCTGCAGCATGCCGATGTTGGCCGCGTGCTCGACCACTTCGAGGCCGCGGAAGATGTCGCCCTCGGCGTCCGGCAGGGTCTTGCCCTGTTCGGCGGTCAGCAGCGCGGCGAGTTCCTTCATGTGCTCGCGGATCAGCTGCTGGTACTTGAGGAAGATGCGGGCACGCACGCCGATCGGCGTCTTGCGCCAGGTCTTGAACGCCTGCTTGCCGGATTCGACGGCGGCGTCGAGTTCCTGCGGCGTGGCGAACGGCACGCGGGCCAGCACCTGCTGGGTGGCCGGGTTGATGACATCGCGCCACTGGGTGCTGCGCGATTCGACGAATTCGCCGCCGATCAGCAATTTGACGGCTGGCACGGCAAGCAGGGTGGAGCGGTCAGCAACGGTCATCGAAGGTCCTCGGGATGGATCGCCCATTCCCCGGTCTAGGGGCGCCCTGTTCAAGCGCAGCGATGTTTTGCATTATTCGCATCCGACAGCCCGTGAACAGCACTGAAAAGGCGAATTGATGTGAAGGATCCCCAACAGTTTTGTAAAGTTTGCGAAGAATCCTGAGATGGCCAAGGCCTACATGGGGGTTCGGCTGCAGCGGCTGCGCGAGGAGCGCGGCATCAGCCAGGTAGCGCTGGCCAAGGCGCTGGGCATCTCGCCGAGTTATCTCAATCAGATCGAGCACAACCAGCGGCCGCTGACGGTTTCGATCCTGCTGCGCATCAATGCCGAGTTCGGCGTCGACGTGCAGCTGTTCTCCGACGACAAGGAAGCCGGCCTGATCGCCGATGTGCGTGACGTTCTGGCGGACGCAGGCGCCGAAACGGTGTCGATGGCCGAGCTGCGTTCGCTGGCCTCGAACATGCCGGCGGTGGCGCGGGCGATCGTCGAGCTGCACCGGCGCAATCGTGGCCTGACCGAGCGCGCCGACAGCTTCGCGGCCCGTCTCGGCGACGGTCACAAGCTGGCCTCGTTCGCGCTGCCCGGCACCCACGACGAGGTGCGCGACTACTTCAACCAGCGCCACAACCACGTTGCCGAGCTCGACGAAGCGGCGGAAGCGATCTTCGCCGACAGCGGTCTGGCGGTCGGCGATGTCGCATCAAAGCTTGCCCTGCGACTGAGCACCCGCCACGGCGTGCGGCTGCAGATCGCCAGCACCGACGAAAGCGAATTGCCGAAGCGCCGCTACGACGCCGAGACCCGCACCCTGCGGCTGCCGGATCATCTGCGCCCCGGTCAGCAGGCTTTCCAGATGGCGGTGCAACTGGCGGAACTGGAAATCGGCGAACTGCTCGACGCGCTGATCGCCAATGCCAAGTTCACCAGCGACGAATCACGGCGGCTGGCGCGGATCGGTCTGGCCAATTATTTCGCCGGCGCGCTGGTGATGCCTTACGCGGCCTTCCTGCAATCGGCCGAGGAACTGGCCTATGACATCGAGCGCCTGTCGAACCGCTTCGGGGTCGGCTTCGAAGCGGTCTGCCATCGCCTGTCGACCCTGCAGCGGCCGGGCATGCCGGGGTTGCCTTTCTTCTTCGTCAGAGTCGATCGCGCCGGCAATGTCTCCAAGCGTCATTCGGCGGCCGATTTCCACTTTTCGCGAGTCGGCGGTACCTGCCCGCTGTGGATCGTCTACGAAGCCTTCAGCCAGCCCGAGCGCGTGTTGACCCAGACCGCCGTGATGCCCGACGGCCGCAGCTATCTGTGGATCGCTCGCCAGGTGGTCAGCGGCCCGGTCGGCTACGGCCGGCCGCAGAAAACCTTCGCGATCGGGCTCGGCTGCGACCTGCGCCACGCGCATCGGCTGATCTATTCCAGAGGCCTGGATATGTCCGACCCGGCCGCCGCCACGCCGATCGGCACCGGCTGCAAGGTCTGCGAACGGCAGCGCTGCCCGCAGCGGGCGGCGCCGTCGTTGTTGGAGCATTGATCAGCCCGTGTACTCGCGCCCGAAGATGTGCCGCGCGATCACCCAACTCTGGATCTCGTTGGCGCCTTCATAGATCTCGCCGATCTTGGCGTCGCGGTAGATCGATTCCAGCGGGAAATTGGTGCCCGGGCCGGACAGGGTCTTGACGAAGCCGTAGGCGCCGCAGACCTGGATCGCGTCGCGCGCCATGTCGCAGGCGAGGCGCGAGCCAACCACCTTGGCCATCGCCGCTTCGATGTCGGCGCCGCCTTCCTTGTCGAAGCGGATCGCCGCCTTCTGGTACAGGCTGCGCGCCATCTCGATTTGGGTGGCGTGCTCGGCGAACTTGTACTGCCAGTGCTGCATGCGGGCCAGTTCCTTGCCGAACACCTTGCGCTGGGTCATGTAGTGGCTGGAGAAATCGAAGGCCGATTGCGCCATCGCGACACCGACCGCGCCGATACCCATGCGGCCCAACACCAGCGCGCTGATCGCGGTGCGCAGGCCGCTGCCTTCCTTGGGGCCGACAACGTGATCATCGGCGACGAATACGTCCTTGAACGTGATGTCGGCGGTCAGCTGCACGTGATTGCCCATCTTCAGGTCCGGTGCCGAAACGCTGACGCCGGGCTGGTGCATGTCGGCCAGCAACATGGTCAAGGTTGCGCCGGTCTTGCACAGCACCAGGATCAGGTCGCCGACCGGTGAATTGGTGATCCAGCGCTTTACGCCGTTTACCCTGTAACCACCCGTTACCTTGGTCGCCGTGGTTGCCATCGAGGCCACCGAAAGATCGGTGCTGGCATCCGGCTCGCTGGTCGCGAAGCAGCCGACGAACTCGCCCTTGATCAGCTTCGGCAGATAGTGATTGCGGATATGCGCCGGGGCACGCTCCAGGGTCTTGCCGACCAGGATTGCCTGGCCGTCATAGAGCGCCGAGGCCAGTGACGGCGAGTAGTAGGCCAGCTCTTCGAGCACGGTCAGGGTGGCCAGCGTCGGGTATTCGAGGCCCCGGCCGCCAACGTCCTTGGCGTACGGAATCTCGTAGATGCCGGCCTTGGCCATCGCATCGAACTCGGCACGGGCAAAGTTTTCCTTGGCTTCCGGCGTGGTGTTCAGGCGATGGGCGACCGGCGCCAGCACCTCGTCGCAGAACGCCCGCACTTCCCTGCGGATCGCCTTGGTTTCCTCGGGGACAAAGATGTCGCTGTACAGGGAATCGGCTTTGCGCGGCGGCTGGCTCATGGCAACTGTCTCGGGGAGGAGGCTGCAGCCTAGCGGCCGCCGAGCCAACCGCGCCTAACTTAGGTCGGGTTCGATTCCAATGGCGCATCAGCCACCATGCGGCACCGAAGGACCGACCATTCCTGCCGCTCGACGCTGCACCGGATGGACAACGACAAGAACGAGGAGCGCAACCGATGCAATTCACCCAAGGCCTGCACCGCGCCGTGCAGCAACAGCCGGATGCCATCGCCATCGTCTGCAAGGATCGCCGTCGCAGCTTCCGCGAATTGCACGATCGGGTCGCGAAGCTGGCTGGCGGCCTGCGCTCGCTGGGCATCGAGCGCGGCGACCGCGTCTGCATCCTGGCGCTGAACTCTGATCGCTATCTCGAAAGCTATCTGGCCTTGGCCTGGCTCGGCGCAGTAGTCAACCCGGCGAATTTCCGCTGGAGCGCGCCGGAAGTGATCTATTCGCTGAACGATTCCGACTGCGTCGCATTGATCGTCGATGACCAGTTCGTACCGATGATCGAGACCATCCGCGCTGGCACGCCGGGTTTGAAAAGCACGGTCTTCGCAGGCGACGGCGCCGTTCCGGCTGGCTGTACCGGCTACGAAGCGCTGCTTGCGGCGAGCACGCCGGTGGCCGATGTCGGCGCCGGCGGCAACGAGCTGTTCGGCGTGTTCTATACCGGCGGCACCACCGGCAAGCCGAAAGGCGTGATGCTGTCGCACCTGAACGTGCTGAGCTCCGGGCTCAACGTGCTGGCCGAAGGCGCCTTGCCTGAAGGCGCGATCGGCCTGCATGCGGCGCCGATGTTCCATCTCGCCGACATGATGCTGACCATCAGTCTGCTGCTCCGCGGTGGTCGCCATATCGTACTGCCGGTGTTCCGTCCGGATCTGCTGCTCGACGTGATCGAAGCGGAAAAGGTCAGCGACCTGTTGCTGGTGCCGGCGATGCTCCAGGCTTTCGTCGACTTCCCGGCGACCAGGACCCGCGACGTCAGCAGCGTCAAGCGGATCATGTACGGCGCCTCACCGGCCTCCGAAGCGCTGCTCGACCGTACCCTGGCGGCGATGCCCGGCATCACCTTGATGCAGGTCTACGGCATGACCGAGATGAGCGCGGTGATGACCGCGCTTCCGCCTGCCGACCACACGCCGGCCACCCGCGTCGGCAATCGCCTGCGCTCCGGCGGCCGTGCCAGCTACCACGTGCAGCTGAAGATCGTCGACGAGCACGACCACGAGCTGCCGCGCGGCCAGGTCGGCGAGATCATCGCCAAGGGGCCGAACATGATGATCGGCTACCTCAACAAGCCGGAAGCGACCGCTGAAGCGCTGAAGAACGGCTGGATGCACACTGGCGACATGGGCTACATGGATGAGCACGGCTACGTGTTCATCGTCGACCGGTTGAAGGACATGATCATCTCCGGCGGCGAGAACATCTATTCGGTCGAAGTGGAGAACGCCGTTTCGAAGCACCCGGCCGTCGCCGCTGTCGCCGTGATCGGCATTCCTTGCACGGAGATGGGCGAGAAGGTGCACGCAGCCGTCGTGCTCAAGCCGGCCGCTGCGCTGACCCGGGACGAGCTGTACGCCCACTGCAAGACGCTGATCGCTGGCTACAAGTGTCCTCGCAGTGTCGAGATCCGCGAGACGCTGCCGGTGTCGGGGGCGGGGAAGGTGCTGAAGACCGAGCTGCGCAAGCCGTTCTGGGATGGGCATAGCCGCGGCGTCGGCTAGCCCGAATCCCATTCAGCTAGAGGGCAGGTCCCGCCGTCCGACGAGCTGTGACGCAGTTCCGCTTTGTGCCTTGTTCCCGCATGACTGAACGGCTCTAATTCAAGAAATGATTAGGGCTGCCGCTGATGACGTTTGCGGCTGACCCTAGTCTTCGTCGGCTCTGGAAGAATTGATCATTCAGTGGCTCGCGATGCTTGAGTCGTAGTTCAAATCAGTGACGTGTGGGCAGCCTTCTGGTTCAGGGCCAGGCCTTTGTTCGGCATTGGCGCTTCAAGGCAAAGGCCGACTTCTCTCCAACTGGCTGGATCTGAAGCCAGTTACCGCCATGGATCTTGTTCACGGCAGCCATGGAAGAAGGTTGGCAGCCGGCATTCCTGGCGTGGTGGTCACTTATCAATGCTGTCACCTCCGCGGGTGGCCCGCAGTACGTCCTGGAGTCGGAGGCCGGATCAAGGCTTTCGAGGCATCAGCCTCGGATCGAGAGTGTCGACGGATCGCGCAAACAGGGCATTCGTCCCTGAGGGTCTTCAGGTTGCTTCGATGTCATGCAGTTCAATCAGCTAAGGGAGATTTCATGTACAAAAGAGCGGTGTCAACTGTGTTGGTGGCGTCCTTGTTCTCTGGTTGCGCATCGGTTCCCATGGAAAGTCCAGATAAGTCTTCTGTGGCGAAACAGTTCAAACAGCCGTCGAACGGCAGTTCCGGAGTGTACATATTCAGATCCGGAAGCCTTGGTGGAGCCTTGAAGAAGGACGTCTGGCTTGATGGGAAGTGCATCGGTGAATCGGCGCCCAATATTTTCTTTTACGAGACTGTCAAGGGCGATGTAGAGCACAAGATTTCTACTGAATCAGAGTTCTCGCCCAATGATTTGCTGATCAAGACGGAGAGCGGCAAGAACTACTTTGTTCGGCAATATATAAAAATAGGGGTATTCGTCGGTGGAGCTGGCGTCGAGCTGGTCAGCGACGAGAAGGGCAAGGAGGAGGTCGCCAAATTGGAGTTGGCAAAGACGGGGATCTGTAGCAAGTAACGTCATCTTCTCTTTTGGGCATTCGCTCTGTGTCCGCGTAGGCGGGGTAGTTCGAAAATCTATCCCGCCTTCTAGTGATTCCGTATGCCACCGACAAGAGAATGAGTGGTTTCCAGATTTGCTGATCCGTGCCCGCTACCGATTGTAGAGGCGGTCTCATGCCCTGGGGCTGCTGTCCCGTGAAGCAGGGCTTGGTCGAGCAGGTCATCGACTCGCTGTATTCCCAGGGGCGTGTCGGTTCACGGCGCACGGCGGATGTGGAGGCGCATGGGCCAATCGGCCCGATAAGGAACTTTGTTCGAGTGGCCCCCGTCAGCAGATCCGATAAGTGATAATTCTCCCGAGTCGGGGAGCTGCGAAGCACATTGACCAACCAAGTCGAGATCAGCTACTGCACACAATGCCGCTGGCTGTTGCGGTCGGCCTGGATTGCGCAGGAACTTCTCTCGACGTTCGAGCGGGAGATTGGCGCGCTCACGCTCAAGCCGGGTACCGGTGGGATTTTCGAGGTCAGGGTGAATGGCGCGCTGGTGTGGTCGCGCAAGGAGCGCGGCAGGTTCCCGGAGATCACCGAGCTGAAGCAGATCGTCCGGGATCAGGTCGCGCCTGAAAGAGACCTCGGGCACGTCGACAAGGGGAAAGGATCGCCGGCGTGAATTGGACATTCCCAACAGGCTGCCTGCCCGGCGTCAGGTGTCCAGGCGGAATTCTCGTCGCCGGGCGGCTTGTTTCAAGCAGCGGCAGCAGTTGGTCGGCTGCTGTTGCCGAACTGCTGCGCCATGTCTGCCGGGGAGTTGCCCGGCCACTGGCCGGTTCTTCTGCGCTATCCCGATCTTGAAGAGAACCGGCAGTTCCACCAATCCGCGCTCGGCTTGGCGTGCACACAGGTCCCGCCCTTGTCATGCGTGCAGCCTGCCTGGGTGGTGAGGCCGTGCGGGTCCTACACGGCCGATGGCCGCCACTGGTAGTCGAGCGATTCCTGCGCGAAGCGCACGAACCAGTCGATGGCGTCCGGGTCGATCATCGCGTCGCGGCTGGCCACTTTCTCCGGTGTCTGGCCCATCAGCAGCTTGCGCACCGGCACTTCCATCTTCTTGCCGGTCAGCGTGTAGGGGATCGACTCCACTTCGTAGATCCGATCCGGTACGTGCCGCGGGCTGCAGTCGCCGCGCAGGCGGTCCTTGATCGTCGCGATCAAGCGCTCGTCGAGCAGGCAACCCGGCTTCAGTCTGACGAACAGCGGCATGAACCAGCGTCCGCCGGGCAGGGCGCAGCAGACGATCAGGCTGTCGGCAACGGCGTCGATCTGCTCGACCACACGATAGACCTCGGCGGTGCCGATGCGGATGCCGTTGCGGTTCAGTGTGGAGTCCGAGCGGCCATGGATGTAGGCGCCGCCGCGCTTGTTGATGCGAATGAAGTCGCCGTGACGCCAGACGCCCGGGAAGCTGTCGAAGTAGGCTTCGCGGTAGCGCTGGCCGTCGGGATCGTTCCAGAAGCGCAGCGGCATCGACGGGAAAGGCTTGACGCAGACCAGTTCGCCGACCTCGTCGATCGCTTCGCTGCCGTCGTCGTGCCAGGCATGCACGTCCATGCCAAGCATGCGGGCCTGGATCTCGCCAGCGCGCACCGGCAGGGTCGGGCTGGCGCCGACGAAGCCACTGACGATTTCCGTGCCGCCGGATTGCGAACTGACCCAGACGTCGCGCTTCACCGCGCGGTAGAACCAGGCGAAGGTTTCCGGCGTCGACGGCGCGCCGGAGACAGAGATGGCCTCGATCCGCGACAGGTCGTGGCTGCTGCCCGGCCGGAGGTCCGCCTTTTCCATCATCTGCACGAAGGTCGGACTGGCGCCGAAATGCGTGGTGCCGGTTTCGGCGGCGATCTGCCAGAGGCGATCCGGCGCCGGATGGAACGGGCTGCCGTCGTGGAGCACGGCGCTGGCACCGGTCAACAGCGAGGCGATCACCAGATTCCACATCATCCAGCCGGTGGTCGAGTGGAAGAACATCGTCGAGCCGGGCTTCAGATTCAGATGGAAGCTGGTCAGCTTCAGGTGTTCGACCAGCACGCCGACATGGCTGTGCACGATCGCCTTCGGCAGGCCGGTGGTACCCGAGGAGAACAGCACCCACAGCGGGTGGTCGTGGGCCACGCGCTCGTAGCGGAAGTCCGTGCGCGGAACCTCAGGGTGGGCCAGCAGATCATTCCAGTCCAGGGCTTCGTCGACCGGCGGACTGGCCTTGTCTGGATACAGGTAGGGCAGCCAGATGACGTGCGTCAGCGTTGGCAGTGCGGCGGCGATCTCGCGGGCCTCGCGGCTGCGGTCGTAGACGCGACCAGCGAAGCGGTAGCCGTCGGCGACCAGCAACAGCTTGGGCTCGATCTGCGCATAGCGATCGATCACCGTGCGGGCGCCGAACTCCGGCGAAGCCGAGGCCCAGACGGCGCCGATCGCCACGGTTGCCATCATCGCGATCGCCGCTTCCGGCACGTTCGGCAGGTAGGACGCCACGCGGTCGCCGGGGCCGATGCCGAGTGCACGGAGCCGAGTTGCCAGGATGCGCACCTGGCGGCCGGTCTCGGCCCAGCTCAGGCTGCCGGACTCGCGGGTCTCGCTGTGGTGATGGAAGGCGATGGCGCCGGCGGGTCGCGTCGCTTCGTGGCGCAGCAGGTGCTCGGCGTAATTGACCCGGGAGCCTTCGAACCACTTCGCGCCGGGCATCGTCCGGCGATCGACGACGCGCAGGTAGGGAGTATCCGACCTCACCTCGAAGTAATCCCAGATCGCTGCCCAGAAGCCGCTGGTGTCGGTGACCGACCAGTGCCACAGCGCGTCGTAGTCGGCGAGCGACAGCGCGCGATGACGGCGCAGCCAGTGCAGGAAGTGGACGACGTTGGAGGACTCGACAGTAGTCGCGCTCGGCGTCCAGAGCAGTTCGCCGGCGCAGATCGGCGCGGCATCGAGGGCGGGCATCGGTAGCCTGCTCAGCGGCCTGCGGGATGAAAAGAGAAGATGCCCATGGTCCTCGCTCCGGCAGGATCTGGATGCAATCTACGGTTGCCTGCAAGTGCCACCGCTACCCGCCGGGGTAGTCATCGGCGTTCGAGTGCAAGCCCTTGGCCGAGGCTGCGGGCAAAAAAAACCGGCCTTCCGCGAGGAGCGGAAGGGCCGGTCATGGCCAGCGGGTGTCTTCAGGTGCTGCGACCGCTCCGGAGGCTTGCGGCCGGTAGCCGCAAGCCGATCAGAACTGGTAGCCGACGCGGAAGGTGATCTCGTCCGCGAAGGCCGCCGTCGACAGCGCGTTGTTGTTCGGATTGCCTCCGGTCACCGAGCCGTTGATGTAGGTGTAGAAGATGTCGGCGGTGATCGAACCGCTCGGCTTCCAGCGGATGCCTGGTTGCAGCAGCAGACCGCCGTTGACGTCGTATAGGCCGGCGAAGTCGATGCGCCAGATCGCCTGCGGGAACGGCTGCTGGAAAGCGAACACCACATAGTCCGAGCCGCCGCTGACGCCGGTCGCAGCCTTGTCCACCGAGCCGCCGTAGCCCTTCAACGAACGACCGAACAGATCGTCCTTGGTCCGGTGCATGTACTGCAGCACCATGTAGGTCGCCGGCACGCTGTTCGAGAAGCGCTGGTATTTCTCCATGACCAGGGCGCTGACCAGGTTGCCTTCCTTGATGTAATCACGGCTCAAGGTCGGATTGGTGAAGCGGCGGTCCGGCGTGTAGGTGCTTTCGAGGTTGATGATCAACTGGTCAAGCAGCGAACCAGGCGTGCCTTCGACCACATAGCTGACACCGCCGCCGATGTTGTACTCGCGGAAGTACTCGCGAGCGATGTGGCCGCGCAGGCCGTTGCCACCGGCGATGAAGAAGGTATCCAGTTCTTGGCTGGCGGCGGTGTAGTTGTCTACCGGCGAAGCGAGCAGGCTATTGGTCGACGGCGCGAACTCGTTGATCGCCGCGTTGAGGCCGCCAACGCCGTCGAGGCGTACCGAGGCCGCGTAGGTGAACCACTCCTTCGCGGAATAGACGCCGCCTGGCGAGGCCTCGAACGGCGTCTGCGCCAGGATCTGGCCGGAGGTGCCTATTTGCCCGGTGATCGGGTTCGGCGTCAGGCCGTTGTTCAAGGCGTTCACGGCGAGGCCGAGAGCATTGTTGTTCGGCAGGTTCTTGTCGACGCCGGAGGCGGTCCAGCGGAACACGCCGTCCGGATTCAGGCGGCTGACGAAGATCGCCTGCGCGCCCCATTGGCCGAAGTTGCCCTTGAAGCGGATGCCGTAGCTGAGCTTGGTGTCGTACTTGCCGTACAGGTCATGCACCGTGAACTGCGTCGGGATGACGTTGTACTGCGTGTTCGGATTGCCGTAGATGGTCGGCTGGAACTTTTGCACGAAGGCGTCGGCGAGGATCTCGTCGGTGAACTGGTAGTTCACGCGCACGCCGAGCGAGGGCACACGCTTGTCGGAGAACTCTTCCTGGGCGTTGTCGAGAATCGAGTGGCGACGGAAGTCGATGCCGTCGACGACGTCGAGTACCCGGAAGAAGATTGCCTGGCCCCAGGCGATCTGCTGGTTGCCGACACGGACGTTCAGCGGGCCTTCCTGGTAATCGAGGAACAGGGCAGGGAAGTAGACGAGATAGTTCGGCCCGGCCGCTTCCAGCGGATTCGCCCGCTTGGTGCCTTCGACGCTGTACTGGAAGTAGTTCGGCGCGCCGCCATAAAGGCCCGGGTCGCCGCCATCGATGCTGCCGGTGGCGGCATTGGCGATGGCGACCGGATCGAACTCGCTGTAGTTGCCCGGATCGACGATACCGCGCAGGCGGCCGACCAGCTTGAGGCTCGGCGTGAACTTCATCGCGCCTTCCAGCTCGAGACGCAGAATGTGCAGATTGAAGAAGTTGTTCGCCGGGGTGATCGGACGAGTGACATTGTCGGCAAGCAGCGGGTTCGGCACCGAGAACGCCGGCAGCAGGCCGCCGAGCGCATCGACCGGCTGCGGCACACCCGGCATTCTCGCTACGGCCACACCGTTGAAAGTATTGCCACGCTGGTTGTTGGGATTCTCCGAGCCCAGGCTGATCGACAGTTCCGGTCTGATGAAGCCGCCCCAGCTGAAGTCGAAGTCGCTGAACATGCCGCCACCACCGCCATCTCCACCACCACCGCTGCCATCGCCGCCGTCCTGGGCGTGTACTGCGGCTGCCGCCATTGCCATGGCCGCGGCAACGATGATTCTCAAGCCTGGAATCCTGCTGCTCATTGATTATCCCTCCGTTTGCAGTCCCGCTTTTTTAGTAGTGCGAGCACAGCCGGTCCTGATCGCGACCAGTCAGTTCTCGATTCTCAGAATGCGTCCCGCCTGGCCAACGGCAAGTGCCGCCGTGCTGCCTTCGGGCTGGCCGATGCCCTGGTACCACAAGGTGTTGACGCCGCCGCCGGTAACGCCCGCCCAGGTATGGCCGTTGTCGCCGCTGTAGCGCATCTCGCGCATGCCGGTGACCACCACCTTGCCGTCGCTGCCGGCATGCACGCCGAGCAGGATTGCCCCGGTGCCGGCATCGATCTTGGTCCAGCTGTCGCCATTGTTGTCGCTGCGGAGCACGGTGCCGTTCTGGCCGACCGCGTAGCCGATGCCGTTGCCGCCGATGTACAGCGCGAACAGCGAGGCCTCGCCCTTGTTGAGGGCTTTCCACTGGTCGCTGCCGGCTGCCCTGCGCAGGATCAGCGAGAACTCGCCAGCGATGATGATGGTGCCGTCCTCATCGATCGACGCGGCGTACATGTGCGGCTCGGTCCCGGCTTCCGCGTACTGGTCCCAGGCCGGCTTGATCGCCGTCCAGCTGGCGCCGCCATCACTGGACGACAGCACGGTGCCGAAGGCGCCGACCGCAACCGCCGCGCCCTTTGAATTGACGCTGACCGACAGCAGGCGCTCGGCGCTGCCGGATTCGACCTTCTTCCACTCACCGCCGCTGCGGTACAGCACCAGGCCTTGCTGGCCGACGGCGATCGCGTGATCGCCTTTCAGGGCAACGCCGAGCAAGGCCAGCTGCGTCGGGACGTTCTTCGCCGGCGCCCATTTCTGGCCGCCGTCGGAGGTTTCGAGAATGGCACCGGGAGCACCGGCTGCTAGGCCCCTGCTGCCGTCAAAGGAAACGGCAAACAATGAGTCGTGGACGGTGCCTTCGACGACGGCTTTCGCGGTCGCCGCGCCGGCACCACCGGACACGATCAGGCCCAGGCCCAGGGTTGCGCCACAGAGGGCTGTCTTCAGGATGTGCTTCATGCGCTGCCAATTCTCCGAGGTTCGAAGGCGGCCCTCGCGGAAGTGCGGGGGCCGCCAAGTGGCGAAACGCTTCGAACCGGGATTAGCCGGTGCCGAGGCGGGCGATGGCCTGCGTCGTCAGATACTTCGAGTAGACGTCTTCGCCCTGCTCGGAGAACTTCGACTTGTAGCCGCCGGTCACTTCTCGCACCTGCGAGAAGCGGCTCATGCGGTTGGCCTGCAAGTCATGGCTATGGACATAGACCCACGACCAGTCCGGGAAGCCTTCGGCATCCTTGATGGTCATCTTGTCATTCGAGTACTGCGCGAAGGCGGGCTCGAAGGACTTCCAGATTTCGCCGCGGCGATCGTACGTGATGTAGGCGACGAACATGCCGTTGCGGGCGTCGATCCAGATACGCTTCTTGCCGACAGGCGAACGCGGGTAACCCGTCGGTTCGGCTTCCAGCACGATGCATTCCGGAATCAGCTCGAACCAGGTGTCGAAGAACGTCGTGCCCTTCGGGCCGCCGTGCACTGTACGCTCGTAGTTCGGATGGTAGCCGCCGCGGAAGTTGATGCCGCTGATGCACCCCATCATCGGCTGGCGGCCGATGATCTTGTAGTTGCCCCAGGTCAGCATCGGATCGCCGGCCGCCCAGGCGTCGGACAGGAACAGCGTGATGCCCGGCACCAGCGGTTCGAAGCGCTGGTTGGTCGGGAACTGGCGCACGCGGCGGAACGCCGGCAGATAGCCGTAGAGGTCCGGGAACTTGGTCTGGTCGTAGTACCAGGTGTTCAGGAACGACGAGCCGGCGGTTTCGGTCGGCGAGGTGAAGAACACCGACTGGTAGCGCAGCAGGTCCTTCTTGCCGTTGTAGATGGTGCCGTCGGCACGCGCGGTGCAGTTCATCTCGCACCAGACGAAATCGTACTTGTAGGCCTCGCTGCCATCCGGCGCGATATCCCAGTCGCGGATCGCGTACTGAGAGTACGAGTGACGCCCCCAGGCCAAGGTCAAATTGGAGATCGCTTCCAGACCGTTCTTCGGTTCCGGGAACGGATTGCCACCGTTCCAGGGGCCGCCGTCCTTGCCGACGATATTGCCGGTGGCGTCGAACTTCGCCGTGCCCTGATTCTTCAGCGTCGCCTTCAAATACTGGTTCGGGAACAACTTCGAGACGTCCTTGGTGGACTCCACGACGTTGATCTTGCGGCCCTGATTCTTGATCTGGATGTAGGTGATCGGATCGAACAGATCCTTCACCGCATCGACGTTGGCAGCGCTGATGACATCGCCGGGCTTGATCTTGCCCTTGGTGTACATCGAGATCGACAGCAGTTCGTCCGGATAGGCCTTGCTGCTGTCAGCGCTGTTGCCGATCATCGGCCACAGCGGAGCCAGCACACCCGCGGTGCCTACGCCTTTGGCGGCTTTCTCCATGAGCATGCGGCGCCCATAGTTGAAGTCGTATTTCTTGATTCTCATGTTTCTTCTCCTCGCTGACGATTCACATTAAGAAACGGTGCGGCGACGCCGCAGTGACCTGAGGGATTGGCTCCGGTTGTCGAACCGGAGATATCCACTCCACTAAGCTATACGCGCCTAACTCGTGACTGGACTCACGCGCCGACCAGTGGCAATCGGCGCTGACTGGAAAATCAATGGGCGGTACCGCTGGTGGCGAGCCCAGGCTGCAGCATCGGGGCTTCGTCGGCGGCACCGGTGAAGGCGGACAAGTCGACGCCTTCGCCGACCAGCAGATCCTTGCGGGCGACAAACTTCGGTTTGATGATCCAGACCAGCAACGGCAGCAGCACCAGCGCCAGGATCATGTTGAACAGCATGGTCAGGGTCAGCAGCAGGCCCATGTCGGCCATGAAGCGCAGGCTCGACATAAAGATCCAGGGCAGGATGCCGACGAACATGATCGAGGCGGTGAACAGGATCGCCTTGCCCGTGGTGACCAGGGAAACGGTGATCGCCCGGCCCCAGTCGTGCTCCTGGGCGTGGTACTCCTCGCAGATGCGGCTCAGCAGGTAGATGCCGTAGTCGATGCCGACGCCGACGCCGATCGCGGCCACCATCAACGAATTGATGTCGAGACCGATGCCGATCACATGCATGGCGGCGTTCAGCGAAAAGTTCGCGACGTTCACCGGGATCAGCAGGATGACGCCGGCTACCACCGAGCGGTAGGCGAGGCTGCAGCCGGCCAGGATCACCAGATTCAGCAGGGCGATGATCAGGTAGTGATAGCGCTCGACCACATGGTTCATCGCGTACTGCAGGGCGATGGTGCCCGAGCCGAGGCGGATGGTGAACTCCTTGTGGTCGACGCCCACCGCGTCGATCGCCTTCTTGGCCTCACGCAATGCGGAGTCGACGGTCTCCTGCTTGTTGTCCTTGAACCACAGTGAGATCGTGCCGTTCTGCTGTTCGAAATCGATGACGTGCGAAAAGGCCTTCGGGCTGGAGCCGACCATCACCGCGCCAGCTGCAGCACCGACGTAGAAATCGGTCGGATCCAGCGGTGCCCAGCGGGGATCACCGCCGGCGAACAGGCGGTTCGCTTCCAGCAGGTAGTCGCCGAAGGCCAGGGTTGCGCGCGGCGGGTTCGGGCCGTTTTCGATCAAGTGCTGGATCTTGGTCATGGTCTCGACCGTTTCGGCACGCTGCATCAAGCGGTTCGGCGACTTCTGGTCCTTCGCCTCGAAGATGATTTCCAGGGTGTTGACGCCGGCGAAGTTGCGGTTGATCTGCCGTACCGCTTCGTTGAATTCGGAGTCGTTCCAGAGCAGGTTCGAACCTTCGACCGGATTGCCGATGCGGATCTGCAGCGCCGTCTGCACCGCGAACACGGCGATGCCGAGCATGACGCCGGCGGTCCATGGCGCGGCGCGTCCGTAGGTCAAGGTGGCGATGCGGCGCAACAGGCGCTGCAGGATGGTCGTGCGACCCTTGCCGACCAGTTCATCGACATTTTTCGGAGCCGGCAGCCAGGACAGCAGCAGCGAGATCAGGAACACGCCGGTTGGAATCAGCCAGATGCACCAGAAGCCGCAGAACAGTGCGAAGCGTTCCATTGCAGGAATCGGCGCGATGGCAATCAGGAAGATGCCGACGATGTCGGTGAAGATGCCGAGAATCGACGGCGCCATCATCACGCCCATGGTGATTTCAGCAGCCTGACGGCGGTCTTTCAGATGTGCGTAGATCTCGTAGTAGCGCTCGGTGAACTGCACGCAGTGCGAGAACGAGCGGGCCACCAGGAGCAGCGGCACCACCATCAGCAGCGGCTCGATCGGTGACTTGATCCAGCCGGTCAGGCCGAAGCCCCAGATCGCGGCGACGATGCTGGTGACGATCGGCGTGACGATACCGACGACGTTGCGCATGTACAGGGCCAGCGCGATCACCAGTGCAGTCAGCGTGATCGCGAAGATCTTGAACATCTCCTGCTTGTAGGTGAATACCCAGCCGGTGAGAGCCGGCTGGCCCGCCAGGTAGACGTTGTGGTTTTCATCGCGGGCCTTCTCGACCAGGCCCTGCACGTACTTGAAGGCTTCGGTGTAGTCGAGGCGCGATTCGATGAAGGTGGCGTTGATCAGAGTCGCCGATTGATCGGCCGAGATCAGGAAGGTACGAGCGTTCGGGGATTTCTCGACCCGGGTCTTGAAGTCGGCGATTTCTTCCGCCGAGGTCGGCACCGAATCGCCCATCAGCGGTCGCATGTCGATGCCGAACGGCGTGGCTTCAGCGTAACGGGCTTTTTCCGTGGAGATCGACAGGATCTGGTCGTGGTCGACGCCAGGCGCAAGATCGATGTCGCGGGTCAAGTTCCATACTTTCGACAGGGTCTCGGCATTGTAGATGTCGCCATTCTTGCGCTGCAGCATCAAGGTGAAGGTCAACGGGTTGCCGAAGTTCGGATGGTCCTTGAAGACCTGGACGTAGGGCTCGTCGCGCGGCAGCAGATCGGAAAAGATCGTGTCGAGCTTGACATCCTTCAGGCCTATGCCGAAGAAGAGAGTGACTAGCGCGAACGCCACGGCGCTGAGGCCGCGGTGATTCATCACCCACTTCGCAATCCGGAATCGCAGCGAGAACATTCGTGAAGACCTCAGTGTAAGGACGACGTCCGTCGGACCAGCGGCTGGTAGCAGCCGCCAGCAGAATTCCAGTCAGGGAGCAGAGGGAAAAACGCGGGGTGGCGGGCAGCCGACAGCTGACATCAGTGACGTCGTCATCCTTTCACTCCTCCTGCTTCCCGCTGTAACCGTTTGTTGCCTATCGCACAGGTGCGTGTGCAGAACGGTTTTTCAATTTATGTTGATGGGATTAGACGTTTTGTGGCCGTGCCCAGCACTACACCGAAGGGTAGTTTTCCGGGTAGGCGGGGGCTACCCTCTGGGACGGCCCGTATGGCCTGGAACTTGCAGAGCCCGGAAGGAGAGTCCGGAGGGCTTGCTCAGGCGATGATGCCGAGCTGCCTGCCCGCAGTGATCGCCTGCACGCGGCTGCTGACCGCGAGCTTCGAGTAGATGTTCTTCAGATGGAATTTGATGGTGTTCTCGGACACGAAGATGCGTCCGGCCATCTCCTTGTTCGATACGCCATTGGCGAGAAAGACGAGGATTTCCTTCTCGCGATCGGTTAGTGCCTCGAGTGGTCGTTGGCCACCGGCCGAACTGGCGCCCAGGCTGCGCCCGGCGGCATTGAGCAGCAGTTCCAGGTAGACCCGGCTCGGACCGAGTCGAGTCTCGCCGCCGCCGACCGAAACCTGCAGCGCGCTATGTTCTTCCTGCAGCAGATTGATGACGTCGGCGCCCTCGTCGAGCATCACCCGCACATAGCCGCCGGGTTCGGCAAGCTGCAGGGCCTTGCGCAGGCTGCGATGGGCGGCATTGCGCTGGCCCTTGCGCTGCTGAAGCGTCGCGTCGAGTAGATGCAGCTTGATCAGCCGATAGGCGCGCCCGGAAGCGGCGGCCATCTCGGTGGAGATCAGTTCGGTAGCCAGGCTCGGGTCGCCGCCGTGGATCGCCAGCCGGATGCGGCCGAGGATCTCGTCTTCGATCTCCTCGGCGAACGGCAACCAGCCTTCCGGCTGCGGCAGCTTGTCCGGGCGGATGCTGGCGGCGATCTTGTTGGCGCGGGCGAGATCGCCGGCCAGCAGCGCCCGCCGCACCCGTTCCCAGTTCAGGGTCGACACCAGGCGCGTCCAGCCATTGGCCCGGCAGATCGCCTCGGCCTCGTCGAGCACTTCCACGCCGCGCGTCGTGCGGCCCCGGGCGTCGTGACCACGCGCATTGGCGAGGAAGGCGGTCATCATCCAGTCCGGCAGGGTCGAATCGGCGATCGCCGAGAGATGGGCCCCGGCCAGCGCTTCCAGCGCATCGAGTTCGTTGACCTCGTAGAGCACCAGCGAATAACAGGATGCGATGGCAGCCGAGGCGAAGGACTTGTCAAGTTCCGGCTGATGCTCGGCCATGCCGTTGCGGCAGCGGGTCATCGCTTCGTCGATCTGGCCGCGCAACAGGTAGCCGATGCTGTCGATGGCCACCGTGTAGCCGCTGCTGAATGTGGCCTGGCTGCGTTCGTTATGGTCGCGGGCGATCGCGATCAACTCGCGGCCGCGCTCGAAATCGCCGCAGGTGATCGCCCGGTAGGCGAGCAGGTTCGCCGCAGCGCCGTACTCGAAGGCGCCGAAGCCGGTCATGTCGCTTTTCCGGACATCGACCTTCTCGATGATCGAGAACGCTTTCGCCACCTCGTTGCGCGACATTGCCGCCATCGCCAGCACGATCCCGCAGTGGCCGCCGGTCGTCGGCGGCAGCGACTCGGCGCCGCGTTCCAGCACCGGCTCGATCTTGCGCAGCTCGCTGTAGCGACGCAGGAAGATCAGCGCGTACGCGATCTTGACCACCAGTTCGCTGCGGCTCGAGGTTGTCTCCAGCGGCAGCCTGGCGAACCAGCGCTCGACGGTCATCAGGTGCGCGCGCGAGACCAGGCTCGATGCCCAGATGTTCAGCGCATCGGCGGCGAACTCGGCGTCGCCGCATTCCAGCGCGTGATGCACCGCTTCCTCGTAATGGCCGTTGCGGTAGTGCCAGGCCGCCGCCCGCTGGTGCACTTCGAGCGCGATCTCCGGCGTTTCGCTGCGTAGCTGCTCGGCGAGAAAGGTCGAGAACAGCGCGTGATACTTGAACCAGCGCAATTCGGCGTCGAGGCTGCGGATGAACAGGCCGGAGCGCTCCAGCCGCAGCAGGGTGTCCTGCGAACGGCTGCGGCCGGTCACCTCGTCGCACAACTGGGCACACATGCGGCCGAGCAGGGATGTGCGCAGCAGGAATTCCTGGTCTTCGGGGGGCTGCAAGGACAGCACGCTGTCGGTCAGGTATTCGGCCAGCTCGCGGGGGCGGCTGGTGCCGAAGTCGGCCAGCGTGCGGCGCACATCCGGGTTGGCAAGGCTCAGGCGGAACAGCTGGATCGCCGCCGGCCAGCCTTCGGTGTGCAGGTAGACCGATTCGATTTCCTCGCGACTGATCTCGACTGAACTGCGTGAGGCGAAGAACTGTTCGACTTCACGACGCGAGAAGCGCAGGTCGTCCGCGCGCAGCAGGGTGGTCTGGTTGTTGACCAGCAGCTTGGCCATGCCGATGTCCGGCACCGAGCGCGAGCCGACAAAGATCCGCACGTTGGCTGGCACGTGCTCGAACAGTTCCCGGAAGAAGGCCAGCAGCGACTTGTTGGTCAGCACCTGGAATTCATCGAGGAAGATCGCCACCGGTGCACCGATCTTCAGCAGACGGTCGACGATCCAGTCGGTGCGGGTGCGCAGCTTGGGACTGGCGAAATCCTCGTCGCCGGGCGGTGCCTGGGTGGCAGCGTCGCCGATCAGTGCGGCAACCACGGCCTGCAGGTGCACCGAGAAGCGCCGCGTATCGTTGTCGGCGTCGTCGAAAGTCAGCCAGCCGGTGCGATAGCCGTCGGCCTCGCACAGCGATTTCAGTTGTTGCAGCGCGGTGGTCTTGCCGTGACCGGCCGGCGCCTGGAGGATGACCACGCGCGCAGTCGAACTCTGCAGTGCGCGCTGCAGGACGTCCTTGCGTTCGATCGCGCCCGCGTAGCTGGTGGGGGCAAACAGCTTGTGGCTGTAGACCTCGACCTCGGCATTGGCGGCCGCTTGGTCACCCGGAATCATCAATCCTCCTTGGCCCGCCGCCCTCTGGCGTCAGCGGTGCGGGCGCAATTTACATCTCTTTGTCGCACATCCGGATGGCGTTGCGCATATCGGGTTCTGCGGACGATAGAACCTTCCTCATCGACCGCGGGTCCGACGGCAGACGGACCCGCGGCACTTCACGAGGTAGTGCTCAGGCGACCTTGACCACGACCTTGCCGAAATTGCCGCCTGCCAGCATTTCCGCGAAGGCCTTCGGAGCTTCCTCGAGCGTGCCGACGACATGCTCACGGATCTTCACCGCGCCGGACTCGATCGGCTGGGTCATCTCGCCGAGGAAGTTGCCGTAATGGGCCGGGTACTGGTCGAAGATGATGAAACCCTCCATCTTGATGCGCTTGAACAGCGCTTCGGTCAGGAAGCCCGGCAGGCGGTCGGCACCGTTCAGGCCGGCCCCTGAGTAGTGGGCGACCAGGCCGCAGAGCGGCATCCGCGAATTCAGGTTCATCAGCGGCAGCACCGCGTCGAACACGGGGCCGCCGACGTTTTCCATGTAGATGTCGATGCCGTTCGGGCAGGCCGCCTTCAGGCGTTCCGGCAGGCCCGGGCCGCGATGATCGACGCAGGCGTCGAAGCCCAGCTCCTTGACCGCGTAGGCGCACTTGTCGGCGCCGCCGGCGATGCCGACCACGCGGCAGCCGGCGAGCTTGGCCAGCTGGCCGATGATCTGGCCGACCGCGCCGGTCGCCGCGGCGACGACGAAGGTCTCGCCTTTCTTCGGGTGGCCGATCTGGTTCAGCGCGTACCAGGCGGTGAAACCGGGCATGCCCAGCGAGCCGAGGTAGAGACTCGGCTGCCGGGCGGCGGCCGGCAGCTTGATGATCACGTCGCTGCCGTCGGACAGCGCATAGTCCTGCCAGCCGGCATAAGAGTGGACGCGATCGCCGACCTTGTAATCCGGATGGTTCGAGGCCACGACCTCGGACACCGTGCCGCCGACCATCACTTCACCCGGCTTCACCGACTCCATGTAGCCATCGGTTTCGTAGATGCGCACGCGCATGTAGGGGTCGAGCGACAGCCACAGCGTGCGCAGCAGCATCTCGCCCGGGCCTGGCGTCGGCACGGCGACGGTCTCGAGCCGGAAAGTGCTGGCATCCGGTTCGCCCTTCGGCGACTGGGCGAGGACCAAGCGGCGGTTGATGGTGACGGACTGCGGCATGGTTACGGGTTCCTGGTGGGCAGTGACAGCGGACGCCGGGTTTCGGACGTTAGATGGAGAGCTGCCGATCGGCGATGCATCTGCTGCAGATCGGCGGCTTGTGGTGCGGCGACGCGGCTCAGGCCGCCCAGGCACCCTGGGCTTCCTGCCAACCGATTACGGCGACGGTCGCGCCATCGGCAGTGATGAACTGCAGCGGGCCGGTGAACGTCATGTAGAACTCGGAGTCGACCGGGAAAGCAGTCTGGTCGTGGCGCGAGTTTGCCGATTCGTAGCCATAGCCTGGCGCGGTGGCAGTGTCGCCACCGGCGGCCTTGCCACCGCGGACATCCATGACGCCTCGAGTCAACAGGTATTCGCCAGGGCCGATGTGGATGTGCGAGGCGAACGAGGAGCCTGCCGGGCAATCGAAGATCGCCGTCCAGGCGCCACGCTCGGGCGACACGTGCAGCAGTTTCCAGCGGATGCCACCGGTTGAAAAGGCGGCCGGAAACGGCTGCCAGGCGACGGCATCGATCTGGACGTACTCCTCCTTCACCTTGCTTTTCATCGCGGTCTCCTCGTTGATGACCGTCTCGATGGGCGGTCTTTTTGGGGGTGCACGGCGGCTGCGCGGCTCTGCGGCCGCGTTATCGATGACAGCGGAAGTGCAGTTGTGCTCAGGCCGCTTCGCGGCGACCGAGCATCATCTGCAGCAGTTCGGCGAACGAGGCGGCGCCCATCTTGCGCATCAGTCGGCCGCGATGGGCCTCGACGGTCTTGTAGCTGATGCCGAGCGTGCGACCGACCTCCTTGTTGCTTCGGCCGGCGACGACCTGGTCGAGGATTTCCCGCTCGCGGCTGGTCAGCGCGTCGAGCCGCTGGCTGCGGTGCAGCTCGCGGCGCCGTGAGTCGCGGCTGTCGGCATCCAGTGCCAGCGCCTGGCCGATGCGTTCCAGCAGGCTGGCGTTGTCGTAGGGCTTGGCGAGGAAATCGACGGCGCCGCCCTTGATCGCCTGGACCACGGTCGGGATATCGCCGTGGCCGGACAGGAACAGGATCGGCAGGTGGATATGGCGGCGCTTCAGCTCGGTCATCAGCTCGGGGCCGGACAGGCCCGGCATCTGCACGTCGAGCACCAGGCAGCCGCAGGCATCCGGTCGGGCGATGGCGAGGAAGGCTTCGGCGGAATCGAAGGTCTGCACCTTGAGCTGGACCGATTCCAGCAGCCAGCGCAGCGATTCGCGCATCGAAGCGTCGTCGTCGACGACGAACACGGTGGTCTGGGGACTGGTCATTTCGCTGTCGGCTTTCATGGGCTCACCGCGGTATTGAGGTCGAAGCGGAATCGGGCACCGCCTTCGGGATTGGCTTCCACGCGCAGGCTGCCGTCGTGGGACTCGATGATCGACCGGCAGACCGCCAGCCCCAGACCCAGGCCGTCCTGCTTGGTCGTGAAATAGGCGTCGAAGATCCGGCTGCGCGCGTCCTCGGTGATCCCGGGGCCGCGATCGCAGACCACGACTTCGACCCGGCCGCTGGCCAGCAGCCGGGTCTCGACGCGCAGCAGGCGCTGGCTGGTGGCGCTGTCGGCCATTGCCTCGTAGGCATTCTTGATCAGATTCAGCAGCACCTGGCGGATTTCCAGGGCGTCGACGAGCACCGTCGGTTGCTCCGGTGCCAGCGCCAGCTCGACGTGCACGCCGAGAGTGCGGCGCTCGTGGTCGAGCAGGCCGAGCATCTCGCCGACCAGGGCGTTGAGATCGGTGGCCTTGGTCTCCGGCACATGACGGCGCACGAAGCTGCGCACCTGCCGGATGATGCCGCCGGCGGTTTCGGTGTGCCGGATCGCATGGCCGATGGCGCCGTCGATCTGAGCCGGCGAGCAATCCGGCTGCTGCAGGCGCAGCTGGCAGCCGTGCAGATAGTTCAGTGTCGCCGCCAGCGGCTGGGCGAGCTCGTGGGCCAGCGCACCGGCCATCTCGCCCATGGTGTTCAGGCGCGCGGCGCGCGCCAGTTCCTGCCGGTGGCGGTAGGCGGCCGCCTCGCGGTCCCGGCAGGCCGCCTGAGCCTGCGCGCGCGCCTGCTGCAGTTCGGCCTCCAGTCTGGTCAGTTGCTGCTCCAGCGTATCCTGCCGCTGTTCGCGCTCCTTGTCCTCGCTGAGGTCGGTCAGCGTCCAGACGCAGCCTTCGTATAGACGGCTGGGATCGGCGGCCTGGCCGGATACTTCGCACCAGAACAGCGAGCCGTCGCGGCGGCGCATCAGGCGCTCGTCGCGGCAGCTGCCCTGGCTTTCGATCTGCTGGTAGCTGGCGCGGCCCCAGGCGATGTAGTCGCCATAGCTCGGGTACAGCGGCAGCAGGCTGCAGCCGAGCAGCTCGCCGGGGCCATAACCGAACAGGACTTCGAAGCTCCGGTTGCAGCGCAGCAGGTTGCGACCGCGGGTCAGGGCCAGCGCGGTTGCGGCGAGCTCGGACAGCAGGGCAGGATCGACCTGCTGGTCGCCACGCGACGAGCGCCGGGGTTCCAGCCGATCGCTGCGGCGTAACAGCTCCAGCGCCGGAACGGCGCTCACGCGGCCACCCAGCCAGGGGTCTTGAATGGGGTCATGCGCTCCTCCGCCTGGCGGTATCCCGACCAGTGCTTATCGTCAAGTGAGGGTCAACGCTAGGGGGTAGGGGGCGCACTACCCGGACGGGTGGAATCCGCGGTCGCCTGCTGCATCACTGGCGTTTCCGGGTTGGAGACCAGACCTACCCGGCGATTGGATCGCCTCCCGATGGAGCCGCCGACCTGACACCGATGAGAGTGAAGGAATGACTGATTTTTTTAGTTGCGGTGTGCGGCTCGGCGCCTGTGCCGTCGGCGACAAGGATGCGTTATCGTCGACACATCATCTGTGTGCCTACCGTTCGGCGGGGTCGCGCTCCAGTGCGCCGTCGTTCGCGGTGATGCATCCAGACGATCCCTTCATCCAGCACATTGATCAGGCCGCCGGCACAAGCACCGGACGCCGTTCGCACCGAGGAGCTTCGCGCATGCACATCAACCGTTTCGACCGCGGCTTTTCGCGCCGCAAGTTTCTCAACGACGCTGCACGCGGGATGCTCGGCGCCGGCGTGCTGATGCCGCTGAGCCAGGCGATCGCCGCCAACGGAGAAATCAGCAAGGCCTATCCGGACGAACTGCTGTCCATCGAGGGCTATACCAAGGGCAAGATCAAGACCGGCGACTTCATCGATGCGAGCAACGTCGAATACGTGAAGGATCTGCTGGAACCGGTGCGCTACGAGCAGATTCTCAAGCAGGGCCGCAGGCTGAAGGTCGGCAAGACCACCAGCGAGATCATGAAGCTGTCGCCCTGGGAGTACATCGAGGCGACCTTGAAGAACGCCGGCAAGGCCGGCTTCGACGCCAAGGGCAATGTCGTCAACAAGGCCGATGGCAAGCCCTGGATCGGCGGCAACCCGTTTCCGGACCCGAAGAACGGCCTCGAACTGTTCGCCGCCCAGACCCTGAACTGGGGCCGCCACGATGCTTCGTTCTACGCGATGAAGCTGTACGCGACCGATCCGGGCGGCAATGTCCGCTTCACCTACCACGGTGGCTGGTGCGAGTATTCCCCGGTGGCCCGGGTCAGCATGGAGCCGATGCCCTATGTGCCGGACCAGATGACCAAGCTGCGCTACCAGTCGGTGTTCTTCACGCAGCCGCAGGCCTACCGTGGTACCTCGTTCCTGAACATCTGGGACTACGACCACTCGACTTTTCCGCAGCTCTACGGCTATGTGCCGGAGTTTCGCCGCATCCGCCAGTTCCCGTCCGACCAGCGCTTCGAACCGCTGATTCCCGGCCTGACGCTGTTCCTGTCCGATGCCTGGGCGGCGGGTGATCCGCTGTACACCTGGGGCAACTACAAGATCGTCGGCCGCGGCCCCTTCCTCGCCGGCCTCGCCGACGGCTGGGCCTCGGACGATCCGAACTGGGAGCACAAGACCCACGGCGGACCGAAGGGCAAGAGCTTCTGGGACGCCACCGTCGAACTGGTGCCGGAGGCGATCATCGTCGAGGCCGAGCCGGTCAAGTTCCCGCGGGCGCCGATCGGCAAGAAGCGGGTCTATTTCGACGCCCGCAACCAGATCGTCATCGGCATGGTCACCTACGATCGCAACATGAAGCCCTACCGCTCCTTCGACGGCGCCTATTCGATGTACGACCAGGGCGGCAAGAAGGTCATGGATGGCAAGCATCCGTACTGGAGCTGGGCGCACGTCACGTCGAGCGACATCCAGACCGGCAGCGTCACCCGCATCGAGCAGGTCAAGGAACTGGAAGGCGTCTACCTGAGCGGCGCCAACGATCCGAAGTACTACGACAAGTACCTGACCCAGGCCGCGCTGCAGCGTCTCGGCGCCGTCTGAGCCGGTCCTCTCGAACTGCGATTCCCACACCGGGCCGCGCCCGCCGCGGCCCGATGCCTGGAGCTGATGAACCATGTATACGCTGCGTGCCCGACTGGCTCGCTGGGTGCTCGGGCACCGGCGGCTTTCCTATGCAGTCTTCGGACTGATCACGCTGTTCTTCGCCGCCGGCCTGCCGCGGGTGAAGCTGGAAACCGTGTTCCGCGACCTGCTGCCGACCGACGATCCGTTCGTCCAGGTCTACAAGGCGCATCCGAACTTCGGCAGCCCGCTGACCGTGATGGTCATGCTCAAGGTCAAGGACGGCGACATCTTCAACCCGGTGACCCTGGCCAAGGCCTGGCAGATGACTCGGGACATCGACAAGGCGCCGGGTGTCGATCACGAGCAGATCCTGTCGGTGACCACCGAAAAGGCGCGCTTCGCCGAAGCCACGCCGATCGGCATCGACATGCGGCCGCTGATGATCGACCACCCGCCGGGCAGCGATGAGGAGATCGCCGAGTTCCGCAGCCGCGTCGACCGCGCTCCAAACGTGCGCACCTTCCTGATCAGCGAGGACAACCGCTCGACGATCATCATGGCGACGTTCATCGAGGACAAGGTCGAGTACGGCGCAGCGTTCGAATACGTTGAAGCCCTCGCCGAAGGCGCTCGTGATGCCAACCACGAGGTTTTCATTGCCGGCCAGCCGACCCTGATCGGCTGGGTCTACCGCTACGAATGGCAGATGGTCGCCATCTTCGCCGTCACGCTCGGCCTGTTGATCACCTCGCTGGCGCTGTACATGCGCAACATGGTCGGCGTGCTGACGCCGATCATCACCAGTGCCACGGCGGCGATCTGGGCCTTTGGCCTGGTCGGCTGGCTGAACATCTCGATCGAGCCTCTGCTGATGATCGTGCCGTTGCTGCTGACGGCCCGCTCGTTCTCGCATGCCGTGCAGTTCACCGAGCGCTATTACGAGGTCTATGCCCATGTGAAGGATCGGGTGAAGGCCGCCGAGATCACCATGAGCGTGATGATGGCGCCCAGCGTGCTCGGCATCCTCACCGACGTGCTGGGCATCGTCGTGGTGATGGCCGCCCCGATCCCGGCGATGGTCCGCCACGCGATCTTCTGCGGCATGTGGGCGGTCTGGCTGATCCCGACCGGCTGCGTGCTGATCTCGCTGCTGCTGGCGACGCTGCCGCCGCCGAAGAACGTCGAATCGCTGGTCGGTCACGGCCGGGAATCGGGTGTGCATCGGCGCATCCAGCGCCTGCTGGCGGCGATCGCCAGTCTCAGTCACGGACCGCGCGCGAAGCTCACCGGCGTGGTGGTGGCGGTGCTGTCGGTCCTGGTGATCTGGACCTCGTCGCAGATCAAGATCGGCAATCCGGTCGAAGGCACCAACCTGCTCTGGTACGACTCGGTATTCAACCAGTCGGTGCGGGCGATCAACGGCAGCTTCCCCGGCGTCAACACGCTGGAGATCGTGCTGGAGGCGAAGAACCCCGACAGCCCGGAGTGGGCCTCGCACACGGTCGATGCCTACCAGACCATGACCCGGCTTCAGGACCTGATGGAGAAGGGGCCGAATCCGCCCCGGGCGACCTTGTCGTTCTCCGACTACCTGCGCGAGTCGAACCGCCTGTTCAACGGCGGCGATCCGCGCTGGTCGATGATCGATCCGCGCGAGCGTGCCGTCTCGTCGGCGGCGATCGGCGCAATGATGGGATCGAGCAGCAAGAACTTCAGCCATGTCGTCGATGCCGGTCTTCAGCACTCGACGGTGTCGCTGTGGTATCCCGACAACAAGCAGGAAACCGTCGATGCCGCGCTGGCTTCAGCGACGGCGGCGGTGGCTGCAGTCGGTGTCGATCACAAGGATTTCACCGTGCGCCTGGCCACCGGCACGATCGCCCTGCAGGAGGCCGTGAACCGGGTCATCAAGCGCTATCAGTGGGTGGTGATCCTGGTGCTGAACGTGTTCGTGTTCCTGCTTTGCGCCTTCGCCTACAAATCGATGATCGCTGGCCTGATCCTGTTGATTCCGGTCAACCTCGCCAACGAAGCGCTGATCGCGGCGATGCACCTGCTCGGCGTTGGGCTCGACACCAATTCGATGATCGTCGCGGCGATCGGTGTCGGAGTCGGCATCGACTACGGCATCTATCTGCTGTCGCGCATCTGCGAGGAAATCCAGGCGACCACCGGCACGGCGGACGAGCGCTGGGCGACGGCGATCAATGCCGCCCTGCGCACCACTGGCAAGGCCATCCTGTTCACTGCCAGCGTGATGGTCATCGGCATCATTCCCTGGTACCTGATGTCGGGCCTGAAGTTCGTCGCCGACATGGGCCTGCTGCTGATCGCGATCATGGGCATCAACATGGTCCTGGCGCTGGTCGTGCTGCCGCTGATCGTCTGGTGGGTGCGACCGAAGTTCGCGCTGCGGCCGAATTCACTGGTCAGTGAAGGGGTCGACCTGGCGCTGTTCACCGAAGGTGGCGTGACCGGCAAGATCTGAATCGGAGGCCGGTACGGCGCCTACCCGAACGGGCAGCGCCGGGCGCAGCGCCGCACTGGCAGTCTTGGACGACGAGACGACCGGCCGACAGAAGCCGGCGCAGACCCGTGCCTACCGAGGAGCAAACCGATGGATGACCGCAGCCCCATTGCCGCCGGAACAGATTTCGATGCGATTGTCGTCGGCGCAGGCTTTGCCGGCATGTTCATGCTGCATCGCCTGCGCCAGCAGGGCCTGAAGGTCCGGGTCTTCGAGCGTGGCAGCGGCGTCGGCGGAACCTGGTACTGGAATCGTTATCCTGGTGCGCGCTGCGATACCGAATCGATGGAGTACAGCTACCAGTTCGACGACGCCTTGCAGCAGGAATGGGACTGGCCCGAGCGCTATTCGGCGCAGCCGGACATCCTGAAGTATGCCAACCACGTCGCCGATCGCTACGGCTTGCGCCCGGACCTGCAGTTCGACACCAGAGTGCTGAGCGCGATCTACGACGATGCGCGCCAGATCTGGACCATCAGCACCGACGACGGCAAGAGCGTCACCGCGCGCTACTTCATCATGGCCACCGGCACGCTATCGATCGCCAACAAGCCGAAGTTCAAGGGCCTGGAGGACTTCAAGGGCCGCGTCTTCTACACCAGCGACTGGCCGCATGAAGGCGTCGATTTCTCCGGCCGCAAGGTAGCCCTGGTCGGCACCGGATCCTCGGGCATCCAGTCGACGCCGCATATCGCGGCCCAGGCCAGCCAGCTGACGGTGTTCCAGCGCACGCCGAACTTTTCGGTGCCGGCGCGCAACCGGCCGCTGACCGACGAGGAGCGCAAGGCCACCAAGTCCCGCTACGGTGAGTTGCGCAACTTCACCTACCAGCAGCCGTTCGCGACCGATTTCCATCTCAACGACCAATCCGCGCTCAGCGTATCGCCGGAAGAACGCCGCAGGGTCTACGAAGAGCGTTGGAACAAGCATGGCGGCCTGCACTTCATGGCCGCGTTCAACGATCTGATGTTCAATGGCGAGGCCAACAAGACGGTCGCCGAGTTCATCGTCGACAAGATCCACGGCATCGTGAAAGACCCGAACAAGGCCGAGATCCTGGCGCCGCGCAACGGCGTGGTCGGCTGCAAGCGCCTGTGCAGCGATACCGGCTACTTCGAGACCTTCAATCGCGACAACGTCGACCTCGTCGATGTCAGCAAGTCGCCGATCGAGGAAGTGACGGCGGCCGGCATCCGCGTTGATGGCCGCGACTATCCCGTCGACGACATCGTCTTCGCGACCGGCTTCGACGCGATGACCGGCGCCCTGCTTGGTGTCGACATCCGCGGCCGCGAGGGTCGGTCGCTACGCGACAAGTGGAGCGCCGGCCCACGTACCTACCTCGGCCTGCAGACGGTCGGTTTCCCGAATCTGTTCATGGTCACCGGGCCGGGTTCGCCGTCGGTGCTGTCGAACATGATGGTGTCGATCGATCAGCACGTGAACCTGATCAGCAACACCATCAGCCACCTCGAAACCAATCGCATCGCGGTGATCGAACCGCTGCAGACGGCCGAGGACGCCTGGGTCGAGCATGTCAACGAGGTCGCCGATCTGACTGTCTATCCCAGTTGCAACAGCTGGTATCTCGGCTCCAACGTGCCGGGCAAGACCCGGGTGTTCATGCCCTATGTCGGCTTCAACACCTATGTAGACAAGTGCAAGGACGTGGTCGCCAAGGGCTATGAAGGCTTCATCCTGGTCAGCCGCGAGGCCGCGGCCGCGTAGCAGCGCGGAGCGGATTGCGCCGGCGGCTGTCCCGCGCGCTACGCGGTATCGAACTCGACGACGAAGTGCTGCGGGAACGGCGTGCCGCCGGTGTCGACCCGGCCGGCGGCGCCAACTGCGCGGCGCAGGTTCTTCCTTTGCAGCAGCGGCTTCAGCACGCCGGGAATGGTCACCCGGTTCATGTGGTCGCCGAAGCAGGTGTGCAGCGCGTAGCCCCAGTGCAGGTACAGCTCGAACGGGCGGTCGCTGCGGAATTCACTGGGCGACGGCACCCGCTGCGGGTCGTGCATCGCCGACGCGGTCGACGCGAACAGCATCGTGCCTTTCGGCACCAGACGGCTGCGCAGCGTGCCCGGCGCGACACGGACACCGCGGATCGCCCGGCGATAGACCACCGGGCTGAACGGATTGAAGCGCAGCGCTTCCCAGACGTACTGGGCGAGCAGGCGATCGTCGTCGGCGCGCGCCGCGGCCTGGGCGCCGGCCAGCTGCTGCGGGTGGTCGAGCAGCCATTCCAGCGCCAGCACCGCGGCCTTGGAGTTGGTCGGCACCGCGCCGATCATCAGGCCGATCAGATTGTTGCGGATCGCTTGATGGTCCAGCCCCGGCGTGCGGCCGGAGATCGCCAGGCAGCGGTTGACCAGATCGTCGTGACCGGAAACCTGCGCTGCGCGCGCGGCGACGACATTGTCGATGTAGCTGCGGAAGTTCGCGGCCGCCGCTTCGGCGCGGGTGGTCATCGCCGGGTCGGCCGTCAGATCGGCGAACAGGTACCAGAACAGCGTCGTCGTCCAGTCGATCAGCGACAGCTCGTCGGGACCGGGCAGGCCGAAGTAGTCGCCGACCATTCTGGCTGGGACCGGCAGGGTCAGCTCCATCGGCACGTCGAGGCGGCCGGGGGCGGCGGCGACGATCGCCGCCGCGGTGTTTTCGGTGAACGGCTTGATCCGCCCGGCAACGTCGTCGCGGCGGGCGACGATGCGCATCAGCGAGACGTCTTGCTGGTAGCGCGCGCTCGGCTGCATGCCGAGGAAGAAGTTGTCGCCGGCGGTGATCATCGCCATCCGCGGGCCGTAGACGACCTCGAAGTTGTCATCGTCGAGCAGCACGGCGCGGACATCGGCATCGTGGGTGACGATGGCACTGCCGCTATTCTCGTAGCAGGCGACGAAGCGCTTGCCGACGACGATGTTCGGCAGCAGGCCGCGGAGCACCGCGAACACCTGGAGCTGGCCGGACGAGGCGAGCAGGGCGGTGCCGATGCGGGTCTTGAAGCTGCCTTCACCCCTGAGGTTGCTCAGCACCAGGCCGAGCAGACCGGCCAGTGCGCCGAGCGCGGCGAACAGCCGGGACAGGCGCAGGCCGATCGCCGCGAACAGGTTGCCGATGATCGCCATGGTCCTGTCCTCAGGTCGGGTCGACGATGCCCAGCGCGAGCATCCTCAGGCCGGTCATGCTCGGGATGAAGAAGTAGTCGCCGCCGCGGACCTCGAGCAGATTGGGAATCTTCGCCGCGATGAACGGTGGCCGGTCGCTGCCGGGTTCGGACGGGATCACCAGCTTGGCATCGGCATCGTGGTTGCCGGTCAGCGGGCAAGTGTCGTTGCCGACGTTGAAATCGAGCCCGTACTGGATCCACTGCTGCTGCACGAACTCGAACTGCCGGAACAGGCTGGCGCAGACGGCCATGAAGACGATGCCATGCTCGCCGTCGTCGCCGGTGTTCTGCGCATCGCTGACGCCGTAGGGCAGGCCGCGGCGCAGGATGCGGCGGCGGTTGTTCAGCGCTGAGCCGCTCCAGTCCTTGGGGTTGCTCGAATGGATCTTCGGGTCCAGGGAATCGCGTGGATTGACCCGACGCAGGTGCGAGGCGACCGGGCACTTGCGGCCTTCCGGATCGTCGCGATAGGTGAAGTCGACGTACTGGCGGCGGATCTTGGCAAGCGCCGTCTCGTCCTGGCTGGCGCGCGCCGCCTGCTCGGCGGCCCTGAACGCCTGGTAGGTTTCCCAGGTCGGCGCGACGCTGACCGGCACGCCGTCCTCTGGCCAGCGGCCGCCGAGCTTGGCCAGCAGGGTCTGACGCGCGCGCTCCAGTCCGGCCGGAGTCTCCGACAGGTCCAGGTGCCGGGCATAGGCCCTTGCCGTGTCCTCGACCCAGCGGCGGAACGAGCCGACCTGCTCGTGCAGCTTGCGGTAGGCCATGAACGTGCCGTTGCGGGTGAACTCGAACGGATAGGTGTCACCGGGGATCTCTTGAGCTTCGTCGACATAGCCGAGCAGGAACTCGCCGGTCGCCAGCGGCGCCCAGGTTCGATCCTGCTGCAGCTTGCCTTGACCGATCGCTTCGTCGGCGATCTGCTCGTCCGGGTACTGGCCCTTGAAGACCGGATCACCGATGCCGTCGGCAAAGCCGAAGTGTTCGCGCTTCGACGGCCGGCCGCCTTCCATCAGCGCGCTGGCGTCCTGGTACGGCAGCTTGTCCGGGCCGTGGCCGGCCAGCACCCGGATGCCGCCGTCGCTGGCGGCGCACAGCGCCTGGATTTCGGCGAACGCGGCGTCGAGCTTGGCGCCGGCCAGCGCCAGCTGCTCGGGCAACTGGCGAGGATCGTTCTTGATCGCCTCGGGATCGACGCCGGCGTTCAGGCTCAGCAGGATGTGCACCTGACCGACGCCGACCGAGTTTCGCCAGATCTCGTCCCAATGCTCGGGCACCGCCGGCTGCACCTCGTTGCGCTCTCGTTCCGGCCGGTCGCCAAGGATGTGACCGCGGGCGGCCATGCCGTCGATGAACTCCGGCGGCAAGGCGCGCAGGGTGATCGTCGGCAGGCCGAGCGCGTACAGGCCGCGCCAGGTGAAGGCGAGGTTCCAGGCGACACTCGGCCGCGGTTCCAGCACTTCGCCCGGATAGGCCTTGCGCGAATCCCAGCGCAGCGCCGTGGTGATTTTCGGCAAGAGGCGGGTGATGAAGGCGCGGCCGGCCTCCTCGCGCTCGACATGCAGGAACAGGTAGCGCGCCTTCGGGAAGCCCTGCTTGCCATAGGCGGCAAGCACGTTGCCCTGGATGTCGGCCAGATTCAGTCCCCGGTTGTGGACTGCGCTCATGACAGGTCTCCGACGATGGCGGGCGAGCGGACGACTCCGGGTGGCTGGGTGGGCTCGTCGAGTTCGGTGGGTTGGTGGTGGCGGATGAAGGCGGCGAAACGGGTGTGCAATGTCGTGTCGTCGAGTCCCTGGGCATCGATGGCGAAGCGCACCAGATGCTGTTGCAGGTACAGGGCCTTGAGCACCGAGCGCAGATCGGAGTTCGGCGCCGCCGGGAATGGCTGGCCGCCGACCGCGAGTGTGCGTTTCACGCCCCAGTACAGTGAGGCTCCGAGCACCGCCAGCGCGGCCGGGATCAGCAGGCACCAGGTCTTCGGTGCGAGCAGGTGGATGCAGGGCGCCAGCCAGGCTGCCAGCGCATCGGACAAGTAGCCGAGCAGTGCGAGTACGCCGGTCAGCAGTCCGCCGATGAGTACTGCCAGGGCGCCGGCGGCTGGAATCAACGGCGGCAGGATCGCTTCCCGGATCCGGTTCTTCAGTGGTGGCGCCCCGGGCCAGTAGTCGTTGAACGGCATCGTCGTTTCGACCTCGCAGGCCAGCATGTAGTCGCAGAACGTGCTGGCATCACGAATCCGCTCGTAGCCGTAGCAGTTCTCGAGGACGGCGCGCAGTTCCGGCTCCATGCTTTGCCACAGCTCGCCCAGGTAGCCGTGCACGCTGGCGACCGAGTCGTCGGCGGCGTCGAAGTCGGCGGCGAACAGGAGGAACGGGCAGCTCAGCCGATCCTGTGCCTGCGGCGTGGTCAGCGAGGTTTTCTTCAGCGCGCCGATGATCGCGTCCTCGCCCTCGCGGCCGTTGTACTGGACGTCGTTGATGACCACGAGGCGGGCCAGATGGGTGCGCCGGGTGCGCGCAAACGGGCTGTTCAGGCCGATCGACTCGGTGGCTTTCGATTGCAGCGCGGTGGGCAGGGTCGCCAGCACGTCGCGCAGGCGCTGCACGGCCGAGCACTGGATGCCGTAGTGCTCGACCAGATGCTGGTTCTGCACGGGGATCAGCAGGGTCAGGAAGTAATGGCCGCCGTCGTAGCTGGTGGTGTTGTCCGGACGCGGCTTCGGCGCTGGCGCAGGCTGGCACGGCGGAATCGCCTGCGCCGGGCGAGCGGCCCGCTCGGCGATCGCCCGGTGCACGGCCGGCTCGCGGTTCCAGTCGGCCTCCCGGGTGTCGTTGCTGGCCACTGGCGCGTAGCCCGGAGTGCCGAGATCGTTCTGCACCTGGATCAGCGCTCGGCGCCAGCTGGCGGCGAACTCGGCCGGATTCTGCTGACCGTGCTGCCGGCTCAGCTCGCGGACCACCGGCAGCACCCTCAGCGCGGCCTTGATGTCGCGCTGGGCCGAGCCCGGTGTAGCGTCGTAGTAGTAGCTGGTGTCGACCTGATTGTGGAGGATGTAATCCTTGAACGGGGTGATCGGCACCGAATGCGGATAGCCGGTGCTCGAGTACCAGAACAGGTCGAGGCCGTTCGGGATGCCGTCCGAGAAGGCGTCGATGTACTGGTCCCAGGTGCCATTGAAGTTCGAGCAGAACAGCATGTAGTCGTTGTCGAGCTGCTGCGGGCCCTGGCCGAGATCCGGCCACTGGTCGCGGCGGATCATCACCCAGCGCGCGAAGTGGATCAGCGATAGCCCGAGCAGGCCGGTCAACGTGTCCGGGGTCAGCCGGCCGACGCGGAAGATCAGCGTGTTGATCCAGGTTTTCCATGGCTTCATCGGGGTGATGACATTCATCCCGTAAGCCTTGCCGGCGACGTTCGACATGCGTGCTCTCCCTGACCGCGATGCGCTGCCCGGCGTCTGTGGAAGCGCCGGGTCTGATCGGTACCGCTGCGACGGGTGAGACATTAACCGGAAAATTCAGCTGCGACCAAGAGCCGTTGCAAGCCGTTGAGAAGCCGGTCGCACAAGGCCCGCAGCGGCATTCGACCTGAATCCGACGGCATCTTCGGTGTGCGGGGAAAAGCGGTCGTCAGACTTTTTTGGCATGTTCTGCGGCCAAGCCCGTGCAGCGAGAGCCCAGCCGATGTCCGATGCCCATCCGATCACCGTGACGGCCGTCGAGCGCTGCGTTCGCGACTACATCGCCGCCTGGAATGGGCGCGACTTCCCGGCAATGGCCTCGTTCTTCACCGAGCCGGCGATTTTCATGCTGGCCCAGAGAACCCACGTGCTCGACGATCGCCAGGCGCTGATGCGTTTCCTGCGCGAGCTCTTCGCGGCGCTCGACGCCGCTGGCTTCGATCACACCGAGATCGGCGCGATAACCGTGCGGCGCTGTGCCGAAGGCCTGGTGCAGGCCGAGGTCGCCGACATCAGGCGTTACCGGCGCGACGGCACCTTGATGGAAACCATCGAAGTGCAGTACACGCTGCGCTCCGACGCCGACGGGGTTTTGAGGATGATCTCGGCGTTGTGGTGCGAGCCGGGCTGGCGGCAGGCGCCGGCGCCGGTCCGAGCAGGGTGACTAGCGGGCGACCGAGATGCCGAGACCGACGCGAGTGATCGAGCGGTCGTAGTCGAGCAGGCTTTCGCCATAGCCCTGCCAGACATAGAAGGTCCAGAAAAAATTGTCGCCGGGACCCGGTACCGAATAGCGCAGGCCAACGGCGCCGCGTCCGGTGGTCGGGTTGTAGCGCATCAGTGTGCTGGCCTGGTGACGGCCGAACAGGCGCTGCTGCAACTGCAGTTCGGTGTAGCCGTAGTAGTCCTGGATATCCGGATTGTCGTCGCGCTTTGGATCGCTGATCGCGCGCTTCTGGTCTTCGGGCAGGCGGTACCACCACTTCCAGTAGACCAGCGTGTTCTGGCGCTCGTAGAACGGCGCGAAGTACAGGCGGTTCCAGCTGCGCGAGTCGGGCAGATCACGACCGTTCGATTCGTGCTCCAGGCCCAGGTCGGCGCCGAGGTGCAACCAGCGCGAGCGGTTCTTCGGCTTGAAGCGATAGAACACTTCCGGGTTGAAGTTGTTGTCGCGGAATGGCTTGGAGTCGGTGCCGTTGAACGCCTGGAAGAAAGACTTCTGCGAATAGGCGAAGAAGATCGGGTATTCGAACAGCCGCAGCTTGACGCTGAGCCCGAACAGCACCTCGCTGGAACTGCCGGGATAGCGGCCGGAGTAGGTCGCCGGCAGCAGGTACATCGGCTTGTACAGGCTCAGACCCTTGGTGTCCGACGTCAATGCGAAAGTATCGGGGTCGACGATGATCCGCCACGAGGTGCGGCGCCGCTTTTCATACTCGGCGTCCTCCTCCTCCGGGCTGGGCGCCGCTGCTGCAGTCGGCGCGTCCTTTTGAGGCGACGGCTCCTCGGCCCGGCGGTCGGTGATCGCATCGGCGACAGCATCGGGGAGCGGCAGCGCCAGTGGCGCCGGTCCAACACCGGCCTCGGTGGCCGGCTCGACCGCTGAAGCCGGCAATGCGGAGCCGCAAGCTATGATGACGAAAGCCGCCAGCCAACTGCCGTGCTGAGTCATCGCCGGTCCTGGTTCCATGAGGGAGAGCCGGCACGATAACGGAATTCGCAGCCGCCTCGTAGCGGCGTCCAACCATCCACGAACCGGCGGCCCGATGCTGAAGGAAATTGCGCTGTTTCTTGCCGCCGCGGTGATCGCCGTGCCGCTGTTCAAGCGACTGGGTCTCGGCGCCGTGCTCGGCTATCTGTTCGCCGGTCTGCTGATCGGTCCGAGTGGCCTGGGCCTGATCGATCAGGTCGAGCGTGTGCTGCACGCTTCCGAGTTCGGCGTGGTGCTGCTGATGTTCGTCATCGGTCTGGAACTGCAGATCAGTCGCTTGTGGCGGCTGCGCAGCCATGTTTTCGGTCTCGGCGGTGCCCAGGTGCTGCTGACCGCAGCGGCGCTGACCGCCAGTGCCGTCGCCCTGGGCCTGCCCACTGACGCCGCGATCGTCGCCGGTTTCGCACTGGCGATGTCGTCGACCGCGTTCGTGTTGCAGATGCTTGCCGAGCGCAAGGAACTGGCCGATCACCACGGCCGTGCCTCGTTCGCGATCCTGCTGTTCCAGGATCTCGCGGTGATCCCGTTTCTGGCGCTGCTGCCGCTGCTCGGCACGCCGCTGCCGGGCCACGAGTCCGAGGGCGGCCTGCTCGGTGGCATCAAGGCGATCTCCGTCGTGGTGCTGGTCATCCTCGGCGGTCGCTATCTGCTGCGGCCGGTGTTCCGCCGGCTGGCGGCGGTCGAGATGCCCGAGGTATTCACCGCCGCCGCCTTGCTGATCGTCACCGGCACGGCGCTGGCGATGGATGCCGTCGGCCTGTCGATGTCGCTCGGCGCCTTCCTGGCCGGCGTGCTGCTCGCCGATTCCGAATACCGCCACGAACTGCAGGCCGACATCGAGCCGTTCAAGGGCCTGCTGCTCGGCCTGTTCTTCATCGCCGTCGGCATGTCGGCCCAGCTCGGCCTGGTGCTGAAGGCGCCGATGGTGGTGCTGGGTCTTACCTTCGGTTTGATCGCGATCAAGGCCGGCATCCTGTACGTGATCGGTCGCGTGTCCGGTCTGCCTGGCGACGCCGCGCTGAAGCTGGCCTTCGCGCTGCCGCAGGGCGGCGAATTCGCCTTCGTGCTGTTCGGCGTCGCGGCGACTGCCGGCATCCTTCAGGAGGACTTGAAGGATCTGCTGATCGTGGTCGTCACCGCGTCGATGATCGCCACGCCGCCGCTATACGCGCTGATCGCCCGCCTTAGCGAACGCAAGGTCGAGGCGCCGGATTACGACGCCATCGACACCCCGGGGCACCAAGTGATCATCGCCGGCTTCGGGCCGTTCGGGCAGATCGTCGGTCGCCTGCTGCGGGTCAAGAAAATTCCCTACACGGTGCTCGAGCGCGACGCTCGCCAGGTCGACTTCGTGCGCCAGTTCGGCAACACCATCTTCTACAGCGATGCCGGGCGCGTCGAGGTGCTTCGGGCGGCGAAGGCCGACAAGGCCCGCTACTTCGTGCTCGCGATCGCCGATGTCGAGCAGAACCTGAGAGTCGCCGAAGTGGTGCGCCGGCACTTTCCGAACCTGCGGATCTTCGCTTGCGCCCGCGACCGTCAGCATGCGATGCGGCTGATGGATCTCGGCATCACCGACATCATCCGGCGCAGTTATGCGGCCAGCCTCGAAGCCACCGCTGCGCTTCTTGCCGCGCTCGGCGAACCCGAGCATCAGGTGCAGCGCGAGCTGGCCCGCTTCCGCCACTTCGATCATCAGACGCTGCTCAAGCAGCACGCGATCTACCGCGACGAGAAGGCGCTGATCCAGACGGCCAAGGAGTTCTCCAAGGAGCTCGAGCAGCTGTTCGAGGCCGACGCGGCGGCGGCCGAGAAGGTCGTGAAGTAGGCGCCGGTTCCCCAAAAAAAAGAGGCCGCGAGAGCAGTGCTCGTCGCGGCCCAAGGCTCAGGGTTCGGGGAGTCAGGGTGCTGCGTTGTCTGGTGCTGTCGGAGCTGGGAGGACCTCAGGAAGCGAGGGCGTAGCGCGGCCGGTTCGAGGCGGCGCTGGACGGCGATTCGGTGCCGATCTGGCGCTGCACCGTCGTTGCCGCGCGGATCAATGCCTGCGTCGAATGGCCCTGGTCGGGGTAGCGGCTGTGGCCGATACCCCAGGTGAAGCGGAAGTGGTCGCCGTCGTCGACGATCGGCGTCGACAGCAGGGCGCAGAAGCGGGTGACGGCAGCCGCGGTATCGCGCTCGCCCTGTTCGCGGACGAACAGGATCAGGCCGTCGTAGGAGAGGCGCGCCAGAACTTCATCGCCGGAGAGTTCCTGGCTCAGGCGTGCAGTCAGCGCCTTCAGCACGCGGTTCATCCGTTCATCGCCATAGCGTTGCAGCAGCAGGCGGAAATCGCGCAGCTCGGCGTAGACCAGGCCGAATGGACCGACGTCGCGTTGACTGGCGTCGACCAGTTCCTTGAGCAGCTTTTCGGTGAACAGGCTGCGGTTCGGCAAGCCGGTGACGCTGTCGTAGTAGGCGAGGCGATGCACGCGCTCGACTTCGGCCTGCTCCTGATCGCGGGCCGAACGGCTGTCGGCCATGCGTCGGTCCAGCCGCAGCGCGGCGAGGGTGCCGGCCATCATCGCCAGCGCGATCAGCATCAGTTTCAAGCCGCTGGCCAGCCCGGAATCGGCGCCGTCGAGCGCTTGGCCGGTGGAGCCACTGCCGGCGAACTGCATCGTGGTCAGCATCGCGCCGATCAGCAGCGCAGTGCCGAACTTCGGCACGGTGGGCATATCCAAGGCGCTGCGGCTGATCATCACGGTTGCGATCAGTACGGTGAAGAACGAGGCCAGCCAGGCCAGTGTGCCGTACAGCGGCGTTGCACCGGCAGCGACGCCGAGCCCGAGCGTCAGATCGCCGACCTGATGCATGAATACCAGGCCGGTACCGATCGCGGCCGAGCCAATGCTCTGCCAGATCAGTCGGCGCAGCGTGTCGAGGTGGCGGCTCAGGCTGGCCAGATCGAGCACGCAGGCGACCGCGACGACTGCGATGCAGTACGTGGCGATGAGCAGCGAGATGTCGAACGATCCGGGCATGGAAACCTCTTTCAGTGCCGCCATTGTCGGCAGGCTCAGGAGATGGAAAGCCCGGCACCGATGACCGGCAGGGATGCCGGAACAAGCGGGTCTGGCGCCGCCGCAACCGGAAATGGACGGCGGGCATGGGCCGACGAGTGGCGCCCCAGCGCGAGGCATGCTGGTCTGTCTCGATCCATGCTTCCGGGGATCGCCGCCGCGCATAATCTCCAGCGATGGCCGCGATCATTCCGCAAGTGCTGGTTTCCCTGGTGGCGCTGGGCATGGCCCTGGCATTCATCTCGGCCGACCGCGAATCGCCGACCTCGCGGGCGCTGGCCGCGGCACTGGCCTGGATCGGCATCGCGATCTTCGTCAACTCGAGCTGGCTGGAGGTCTGGTCGGCCGCGGCCCCCAGCGGCTCGCGGATCGGTGGCTGGCTGGCGATCACCGAGTCACTGGCGATCGTCGCCGTGCTGGAGTGGCTGCTGCGCGTGCGCCACACGATTCCGGCCGGCGCTCTCGACACCCGCGGCGGCGACGGCATGCTCCGCCTCGGTCAGGTGTCCGCTCTGCTCTACAGCGTATTCGCGATCGCCGCGCCGGAACTGCGCGCCAGCGAGTTCCAGTACGCGGCGACGCGCCCCGAGGTGCTTCATCACTTCGGCTTCTGGCTGTTCGCCGGGCCGATCCTGTTCTCCGGGCTGGCCGGCCTGCTGTCGACCCTGCTGCTGATGCGCCGTCAGCCGGATCGGCCGGAACGGATCCGCATCGTCGGCCTCGCGGTGGCGATGCCGTTCTTCATGATCAGCTTCGTGCTGCCCGAGCATGCCGCCGCAATCAGCACCCTGATCGGCGAAATGATCCTGCTGATCGGCGCCGTGCACTACCACGTGCTGCAGGGCCAGCGCGGCCAGTTCATGTCGCGCTTCCTGTCCTCGCAGGTCGCCGAATTGGTGCGGCGGCGCGGCATGAAGCACGCCATGGAGCAGAATTTCCTCGAGATCACTGTCGTCGTCAGCGATCTGCGCGGCTTCACCGCCTATGCCCAGGCGCATCCGAGTTCCCGGGTCATCGAAGTGCTGCGCGATTACTACGACGAGGTCGGCAAGGTGGTCGGCGAGTACGGTGGCACGATCAAGGACTATGCGGGCGACGGCATCCTGATCCTGGTCGGCGCGCCTCTGCCGATCCGCGATCACGCCGTCGTCGCCCTGCGGATCGCCCATCGGGTGCGCGACGCCGTCGCCGCCGTGACCCGGCGCTGGTCCAGCGAGACCCACGGCCTCGGTATCGGCCTTGGGGTGGCCAGCGGTTTCGTCACCGTCGGCGTCATCGGCAGCCAGTCGCGGCTCGAATACACGGCCGTCGGCGCGGCGGTGAACCTGGCGTCGCGGCTGTGCGAGCAGGCGCTGCACGGCGAGATCCTGATCGACGGCCGGACCATGGAACTGGCCGGCGACGTGGTGCTGGAATCGCGACCGCCGGTAGCCGTGAAAGGCTTCGCCGAGCCGGTCAGCCTGTACGCGCTGCCAGCGATTTAGGCCTGGTCGTCGCGGCGGATCGCGACTCGCGCCACGCCCCGTTCATCGAGCCAGCCGCGGTACAGCACGCCGGCGTTGAATGGCGTTGCCAGCTGGCCGTCGCGGCCGATCGCGATGCAGCCGCCGACGCCCTGATAGCGTCGCACCTCGGCGAGCGTCGCCTCGCAGGCGGCGCTCAGCGACTGCCCGGCCAGCAGACGTGCGTGCACGGCGTGGCCGAACAGCGCGCGGATGAAAGCCTCGCCGGTGCCGGTGCAGGACACTGCGCAGCTGCTGTCGTCGGCGAAAGTGCCGGCACCGAACACGGCGCTGTCACCGATCCGGCCTGGCAGTTTGTTGGTCAGCCCGCCGGTGGAAGTCGCCGCCGCCAGGTGGCCGCGGGCGTCACGGGCGACCGCGCCGACGGTGCCGAACGCGGCGTCGGGGTCGGCCGCAGGCGCGTCATCGACGTGGTCGAGCGCGATCGAGCCGGAGGCCTTCGCGGCGTCCAGCTGGGCGAGTCGCAGCGGGATGATGAAGTGCGCCGGCTCGACCATCGTCAGGCCCAGCTCCTCGGCGATGCGCTCGGCGCCAGTGCCGGCGAACAGCACATGCGGCGTGCGCTCCATGACCGCGCGGGCGAGGCGGATCGGGCTGGCGACGCGGGATACCCCGGCGATCGCGCCGCAGCCACGATCCTCGCCACGGGCGATCGCGGCATCGAGCTCCGGCTGGCCGTCGCGGTTCAGCACTGCGCCGACGCCGGCATTGAACAGCGGGCACTGTTCCAGGCGTTCGACGGCCAGGCTGACGGCGTCAAGGGCGCTGCCACCGTCGCGCAGCAGCCGCGCGGCTTCCTCGGTGATGTCGCGCAATGCGGCGCGTTGCTCGCTCTGCGGCCCGGCATCGGCGGGCAGGTCGCCGGCGCCGCCATGCAGCGCGAAACGGATCAGGGAAGGCGCGTGCGAAATGTCCATGAACTGATCTTGCCGGGATTCGCTTCCGAATGCCGGAGGGGACGCTTGCCGTCACGGCAGGGTCAGGCCGGATTGCGGAGCCTGTGACGCAGTTCCCCCTGTGACCGCCGCCTGCCGGCCATCAGGACTGGAAAGGAGCCGCTGTTAAGCTATCGTTCACGCACCGCGCGTAGCGTCGGATCGCCTGATCGAGCCCTCGCCGCAACCTTCATTCGGAGCCCCACCATGCGTCGTTTTTCCCTGCTTGCCCGTTCTGCCGTCGCTGTCGCCGCCCTGATCGCCGCCGGCTGCACGACCTCGGCCACCGTCGTCAATTCGTCGGCCGCGCCGAGCATCCAGCAGGTGCAGAGCGAACCGGCCTTCGGCCAGAAGTACCGCATCGCGGTGTCGAACTTCGAGTACCGCGCTTCCGGCAATCCGGATATCGGCAGCGGCATGGCCGACATGCTGACCAATGCGCTGTTCAACACCAACCGGTTCATCGTGCTCGAGCGCCAGGCGCTGAACGAAGTCACCGCCGAGCAGGACCTCGCCAACTCCGGTCGCTTCAAGAAGGAGACTGCAGCGCCGATCGGCCAGCTCGAAGGCGCGCAGCTGCTGATCCGCGGCGCGATCACCTCGTTCGAGTCCGACTGCAAGGGCGGCTCGCTGATCATCGTTTCGGCCAAGCAGGCCTGCATCACCATCAACATCCGCATCATCGACGCCGCCAGCGGCCGCGTGGTCAACGCGACGACTGTCAATGCGACTTCGGCGAACAACGGCGTCGGCCTGATCTTCGCGACCGGTTCGCTGCCGGTGGGTCTCGGCGCGTTCTCCAAGACGCCGCTGGAAAACGCGATCCGCAACGCCATCGAGGCGGCGGTCAACCACATCGCCAGCACCAAGCTCTGAGCCTGATCACCGGTGGCGCACCGCGCTGCCGGTGAGTCCGCCATGCGCGCTCCCAGCTTGCCAAGTTTTGCCCTGCCGACGGTACTGGCCGGCGCGGCCGCCGTGCTGCTCGCCTGCACCGGGACCCAGGTGGTCAAGGGCGAAGGCCAGACCATCGAACAGGCGCGCGCCGAGCGCTACGACGGGCCGAAGTACCGCATCGCCGTCGGCAACATCATCGACAAGACCGAGCCCGGCAAGGACGAGTCGGTCGCCAAGCAGATCGCCCTGCTCAACGCCAAGCGGCCGCCGGACCAGCAGCTGGAACCGGCGGGGGTGATGGCCGGCATCCGCGACATGCTGGTCACCGAGCTGTTCAACAGCGGCCAGTTCATCGTGCTGGAACGCGAGGCGTTGAACTCGGCGATCGTCGAGCAGGAGTTCTCGCAGTCGGCGCGAGTCGGCGATTCGACACGGATTCCCCGCGGCGAACTGGAAGGTGCGGAACTGCTGGTGGTCGGTGCGTTGACCGCTTTCGATGCCGGCCTGAGTGGCGCGGCGATCCCGATCCCGATTCCGCTGGGCCGGAATTTTTCCAGCTTCGGCGTGATGTCGCTGAGCTTCAAGCGCGGCTTCGCGGCGATGGACCTGCGCATCGTCGATGCCGCGACCGGCCGGGTGGTCGCGTCGAACGCGGTCGAAGGCCGCAACACCAGCTATGGCCTGGACTTGAAAGGCGTCTACGGCGGTGGCTTCGGCTATGTGCCGCTGCCCGGCGTGCTGAACGTGTTCAGCAAGACACCGGTCGAGGCGGCGCTGCAGAAGATGGTGACTGCGGCGATCGGCCAGATCGCCGCGCAGAAGCCGAGCAAGATGCTGCCGGCGACCACGGTCGTCCCGGCGGCGCCGGTGAACCCGGTCCCGGCTTTGCCGGCCGCCGTTGGCGCGCCGAAGTCAGGTGGCCACTGACAGGAAGTTCCTGACGACGAAGGCCGACGCCTGGGGTGCCGGCCTTCGAGCGATCAGACGGTGTTTCTGTATCAGCCGTACTTGACCGAGCAGCCGTAGGGCTTGGTGACCGGCGTGGTGATCGGCTTGCCGGCCAGCGCCTCGGTCAACGCGACCTTCAGGTAGGGCACCGCATCCGCGATATCGCCGGCATCGGCGCTGGCGACGCTGTCGATGCCGCCGGCGTATTCCAGCTTGCCGCTCGGGTCGATCACGAACAGGTGCGGCGTGGTCTTGGCGTCGTAGAGGTGGCCGAGCTCACCCTTGGGATCGAGCAGCACCGCGGTCGGCGCGGCACCGCGTGAACGGGTCAACTGGTTGGCCGCGGCACCATCGACATGGCCTTGTTCCCCCGGGGCCGATGAGATCACCGACAGCCAGACCACGTTCTTCGCGGTGAACTCCTTCTGCAGGCCCTGCATGTTGCCGCTGCCGTAGTGCTTCTTGACGAACGGGCAGCCGTCGTTGGTCCATTCCAGCACCACGTGACGGCCCTTGTAGTCCGCCAGCGATACGGTCTTGCCATTGCTGTCGACGGCGGTGAAGGCAGGCGCTGCTGCACCGACGCTCGGTGCTGCCCAGGCTGCCGCGGAAAGTGCGAAACCGGCGGCCATCAGGCCCAGCTTGTCGATCAAACGCATGTTCAAACCTCCTTGTGTCGGGCAGCGGTGGAAATGACGATCAGGGTTTCGCGGTTGCTGGTGGCAAGGCGGCGAGTACCAGGTCCGGAGTCAGCAGCTGGGGCAGCACGGTCGGCTCGGCGCTGCCGGCGTAGACCAGGTACAGCGGCACGCCGGAGCGGCCGAATTTTTCCAGGGTCCGGGTGATCAGCGGGTCCTCGCGGGTCCAGTCGCCTTCCAGCCAGACCACCTGGCGGTCGACGAAAGCGGCCTTGACCGCGCCGGATGCAAGCGCGACGCGCTCGTTGACCTTGCAGGTGATGCACCAGTCGGCAGTGAAGTTGACGAACACCGTGCGGCCCTCGGCCCGCAGCGCGGCGAGGCGTTGGTCGGAATACGGCTCGATGCCGACACCGTGCGCGGTCGCTGGCGTAGCGCTGCGCTTGTCGAGCATCGGGGCCGCCAGCAGGGCCAGCGCACCGGCCAGTGCGGCGAGCTTCAACACCCGGCTCAGGCCGCCATCACGGTTCCACAGCCACAATGCGAACGCGATCAGCACGAGGCCGAGCAGGGCCACGGTCATGCCGTTGCGGTCGGTCAGGCCGCCAAGCACCCAAAGCAGCCAGATCGCCGTCAGATACAGCGGAAAAGCCATGAATTGCTTGAAGGTTTCCATCCAGGCGCCGGGTCTCGGCAGGGCCTTTGCCAGTGCCGGGAAGAAGCCGATCGCCAGGAATGGCAGTGCCAGGCCGAGGCCGAGAGCGACGAATACGCTGAGCGCGACCGCCGCCGGCTGCGCCAGCGCATAACCGAGCGCGGTGCCCATGAACGGTGCTGTGCAGGGGCTGGCGACCGCGACGGCGAGCACGCCTGTGAAGAACGAAGACCGGTAACCGCCGGCACTGACCAGGGACTGGCCGACCCCCATCAACCGGGTGCCGAATTCGACGACGCCGGACATCGACAGACCCATCGCGAAGAACAGGTAGGCGAGGGCGGCGACGAACGCCGGCTGCTGCAGCTGGAAGCCCCAGCCGATCGCAGCGCCGTAGCTGCGCAAAACCAGCAGCAAGCCGGCGAGTCCGCCGAAGGTCAGCAGAACCCCCGCTGTGTAGAACAGCGCGTGGGCCCGCTGGCGCATGGCCGTTGCACCGCGAGCTTCGACCAGGCTGATCGCTTTGATCGATAGCACCGGAAACACGCAGGGCATCAGATTCAGCACCAGGCCGCCAAGCAAGGCGAACAGCAACACGGCCAGATAGCCCGGGGTGTCGCCGGTCGTTGCCGGCGCCGAGGCTTCGATGTCGGCCGGTTTCGCAGCGCTCGCCGGCACGGTCGCCACGGCGCCCGGCGTCGCCCGGATTTCCCAGGCCTTGTCCTGATCGCCATCGTGGATCACCAGCACGCCGTCGACGGTCTCCGGCACTTTGACGAAGTAGGGGCTGAGCGTCTGTGACAGGCGCAGGCCGCCGTCGGCGTCCTTGGCCCAGCGCGGCGGCGCCGAGTGGTTGATCAGGTCGTTGGCGTAGGGGAAGAACGACATCTCGCCGTCGCTGCGGATTGCGCCGCGGCGCAGTGCCAACGCCAGCACCTTGTCGTCGCCGGTGCCGTTGATCGCGAAGTTCAGCTTCCAGTCCGCCGGCGCCGGCTGCGGCAACTCGGCGCGGGCCTTGGCGAAGCCATCGCGCTGAGCCTCGTTGACCGCGGTGGCCGCACTGTCGGTCACCACTGGCAGGATCAGTTCCAGTTCGGCGCTACCGGGAATGCAGACGTCCTTGCAGACCAGCCATTTCGCCTTGGCTTTCAGGCTCAGCGGCGAGTCGCTGGCGAACTCCACCGGCAGGCTCAGGGTGACCGGCAGCAGGACGGCTTCGGCATAGCCGTAGTTGACGATGTCACCAAGGGTTTCCCGGTGCGGGTAGGGCCATTGCAGTGCACCAGCGGTGACACCCTCGGGCAGTGTCCAGCTGAGTGAAGTCGGGATCCCAGAGTCACCCGGATTGCGCCAGTAGACGTGCCAGCCGGCTTCCGGCACCAGACGCAAAGCGAGGTTGTTGTCGGCGCCGCGGACCAGGGCGCTGGCTTCCGCCACCAGCTCGGCTTCGACGTGATCGGACTTCACCGCAGCAGCGTGGATGGGCAGGCTCAGGCCGGTAAGCAGACTGGCGGACAGGGCAGCGACCGCCGTGCAGCGACAAAAAACGGGCATGAGCAATCTCGAATCCGGGAAGGTGCGCGAGTTTAGGAAGGACACGCAGCTTGCAGACCACCTGCTGGGCTGCTGGTTCCGTTCAGCCGACACGCGGTAGTTTTATGATTTTATTAAAATTTGTACAGAAATTTGTAAGCCTTTCGACAGATTTCTCGGCGCTGGCCGAGTAGCTCCCATCGGCGATGACAGCGCCTTTTGGAATAGCTGCTGCCAACTTTCCCAGAGACCCCTATCATCCTCAGGCCCGGCTTCGGCCGCACCATCCAAGGAAATCCTGAGCCCGTGGATTCGCTTCCCGATCATCAAGCGCGCGTTGCAATTGCCGCCATTACTGGTCCGGTCGGCGGGCCGGGTGTTTCGTCATGAGCGGGAAACTGATGGTGGTACTCGCCGGGCTGTTCGGCTTTCTCGGCGTCGCCTTCGGTGCCTTCGGTGCCCATGCGCTGAAGGCGCGGTTGTCGACGGACATGCTGGCAATCTATCGCACCGCGGTGGAGTACCAGTTCTGGCACGCGCTGGCGCTGCTGGCGGTCGGCCTGCTCGCGCTGAGCCGGCCAGGATTGCTGGCCAGTGCTGCAGGCTGGTGCTTTGCGCTCGGCATCCTGATCTTCTCCGGCAGCCTGTACGCCTTGGCCTTGAGTGGTGTGCGCGTGCTCGGCGCGATCACGCCGATCGGCGGCCTGCTGTTCCTGGCCGGCTGGGTGCTGCTGAGTGCGCACGCCGCACGAACCCTGTAGGCGGGCAACAGCCGACTGCGGTCCGCAACTCGGGGCGCCGCTACACTGCCGCCCCGTTTCCGAACTTGCCGGGTATCCGTCGTGAAGCATTTCCTGCTGGAAAGCACCTATCTCGTCCCGACCGAACAACTGCTGACCGTGCGCCCGGCGCATCGCAGCTACATGCAGGTCGGCATCGATCACGGCTTGGTGCTGTTCGCCGGCCCGCAGACCAGCGGTGTCGGCGGCCTGATCCTGGCGCGCGCCGATTCGCAAGCCACGGTCGAGGACTTCTTCGCCTCCGATCCATACGTCCGCGAAGGTTTTGCCCGCTATCGATACATCGAATTCACGCCGGTGCTGCACGCGTCGCTGCTGGCCGACTGGGTCGGCCCGGCCTGAGCAGCGACTGACCCGGCCTCAGTGCTGGGTCGCCGCGGCGCTGCGCAGCAGCTGCTGGTTGTAACGCGCGATCTGGGCGATCGCCGGGAACGAGAAGCCGCCGGAGGCATGCAGCGGCGCCGTCGCCGCAGCGAGCACCAGGCTCAGGTGCACCGTGGTGTCGTTCAGCGCGTCGCCGATTAGAGGATTGGGCGCGTGGCGGAGGCCGTCGAGCACGTCGAGCAGCGCCCGGATGCGCACCAGGGTGTGGTCGCGGGTCACCTCGTCGCCGGCGATCGTCGCCCGAACCGCCCGGGCTGCCGCCTCGAGCGGGTGGGTGTCCTCGGTGATCACTGCGGTGATCTTGCCGTCCTGAGTCAGCGTGGCGACGGCCTGCTCGCTGCCGGCCGAGGTTTCCGGCTTCTGGGCGAGGCTGGCGTAGTGCATGAAGTAGTCGTGGAAGCGGTCCGGGCGGATCACGCGAACCGGCTCCGGCGCCGACTCGGCGCGGTCCAGCGCAGCGGCGCAGGCGTCGAGGTGCAGGATGATCGAGCGCATCTCGATCAACGCGCGGCTGCCGACGGCTGCGTTCTCTTCAGCGAGTGCTGCGTAGAAGCGGCTGATCGCATTCGACAGCGGTACATGGATCGCATCGGGCGATTGCTCGGCGATCGCCATTTGCCGCATCAGCCGCTCGGCGTGCGATTTCAGTGCCGACAGTTGAGCGCGCGCTTCCGGCACGAAGCTGGCGATTGCGGCACAGGCTTCGTCGAGGGCGATCGCCTCGTCGGCCGGCGCTTCGTCGAACACCAGGCGATGGTGGGCGGCGAGGGTGGCGCGGGCGAACACCACCAGCACGGCGCCGCGGGTACGGGCGTGGCGCACCGCCTCGGTGACCAGCGGCCAGGCGTTGTCGGCGGGCTCGTCGCCGTCGAACAGATAGCCATCGAGATCCTCGTACAGCTGGGTGATCAGCTGTTCGGAAAAATCGTGGGGATGCGGCGGTTCGCCGGCTACGGCCGGATCGTGGGCACTGACCATGGTTTCGTCGGAATGGGTAACGAGTGGGGAATCAAGTCAGACGCAGGCGCGTCAGCTCTTCCTTGAAGTACGCGTAGAAGATTGGCGCGGCGATGATGCCGCTGATGCCGAACGCCGCCTCCATCACCATCATCGCGATCAGCAGTTCCCAGGCGCGGGAACGGATCTGCGAGCCGATGATCCTGGCATTGAGGAAGTATTCGAGCTTGTGGATGACGACCAGATAGGCGAGCGAGACGAACGCCAGTTCCAGCGAATGGCCGATGCTGACGGCGACGATCACCGCGTTCGACAGCAGGTTGCCGAGGATCGGCAGCAGGCCGGCGACCCAGGTCACCAGCACCAGGGTCTTGACCTGCGGCAGGTCGACGCCGAAAGCCGGCAAGGTCACGCCGAGATAGAGCCAGGTGAACAGGGCGTTGATCGACGCGATCCAGGTCTGGGCGAACACCACCCGGCGGAACGATTCGGCGAGGCGAGTCGAGCGTTCGACGACGGCCCGCGACAATGGCCCGCGGCTCAGGCCGGGTGTTGCTTCGCGAAGCGCCAGCATCGCGCCGATGACCATGCCGATCAGGATGTGGGCGAGACCGCGGCCGAAGGAGCGGCCGAAGCCCTGCACGGCACTCGAATGCTCGCGCAGCCAGGCGACCAGGTCACCGCGCAGTGCCTCGGCATCGCTGGGCAGCGATTCGACGATGAAGGCCGGCAAGCGGTCACGGGAGTGGTCGATCGCTTCCGCCAGCCGCTCCAGCAGTGCCGGCAGGCTGTCGGTGCCATTGCGCAGGAAGTTGCCCAGGCCCAGCACCGCGAAGGTCAGCAGGCCGACGACGATGACGGTCAGCAGGGCAACAGCTACCAGTTTCGCCGATTCCCGCCCCAGCGACGCCACCCGCAAGCGCGCCGCCAGCACATGCACCAGTTCGTAGACCAGCAGGCCCGCGAGCAGCGCCGACAGCAGGTGCAGGTAGAGCACGGTGGCCATCGCGGCGGCGGCGGCGAACAGCGAAAGGATATCGGCCCGGTTCAGGCGCGAACCGTTGACGGTCGGATTCATGGCGGCATCTTAATGGAGGGCGCCATCGAAGACGTGACCGACAGATGTCTACCCGACCTGACGGCGAGGGTGCTGCACGCGGAAGCCGGCGATCGGCGAAAATGCGGCCGTGAAAATTGGCAACCATCTGATCGAACCGGCGCTGGTCCTGGCGCCGATGGCCGGCGTGACCGACCGGCCGTTCCGCGTGCTCTGCCGCCGTCTGGGCGCTGGCCTGGCCGTCTCGGAAATGACCATCTCCGATCCGCGCATGTGGAAGACCGAGAAGTCGCGGACCCGCATGGATCACGCGGGAGAGCAGGGGCCGGTATCGGTGCAGATTGCCGGGCACGACCCAGCGTTGCTTGCGGCCGCTGCCCTCCACAACGTCGCCCACGGCGCTGATTTGATCGACATCAACATGGGCTGCCCGGCGAAAAAAGTCTGCAAGGTGGACGCCGGATCGGCGCTGCTGCGCGACGAGGCGCTGGTAGCCAGGATCTGCTCGGCGGTCGTCGCCGCGGTGCCGGTGCCGGTCACCCTGAAGATTCGTACCGGCTGGTCTCGTGCCGAGCGCAATGGCGTCAACATTGCCCGCATTGCCGAGGACTGCGGCATCGCGGCGCTGGCGGTGCACGGCCGCAGCCGCGAGGACCGCTTCGAAGGCGAGGCGGAGTACGAGACGATCGCCGCGATCAAGCAGGCGGTGCGGATCCCGGTGATCGCCAACGGCGACATCCGTACCCCGGAACAGGCGCGCCTGGTTCTATCGAACACCGGCGCGGACGCGCTGATGATCGGTCGCGCGGCCCAGGGCCGGCCGTGGATCTTCCGCGAAATCAGCCACTTCCTGTCGAGTGGCGAGCGGCTTCCTGAGCCGTCTCGGGACTGGATCGGTCGTCTGCTGGTCGAGCATCTGGCGGCGATGGCTGATCTCTACGGTGATGCCCAAGGGGTGCGCATCGGCCGCAAACATATCCGCTGGTATTGTGAAGATCATCCTGGTGCGGATGACTTCTGGCGCCGGGTCAGCGCTGAAACCTGCACGCTGCAGCAGCGTAGAGCGGTAGCCGATTTTTTCGGCATCGAGCCGGAGCCAGAGCGCATCGCCGAGGCTGCCTGAGCCGTCGACATTCCCAAGCCTGACGCGCTATTCGCGCTTCATGATGGAGTTTCTGCGGGATGATGCCGACAAAAAAGGCCCGGCATTCAGCACGCCGAGCCCGGCAACGAAACTGCCGTATTACTTCGGCGCAGCGGTCTTCTTCGCGACAGCCTTTTTGGCGGCAGCTTTCTTTGCAGGAGCCTTGGTCGCAGCCGCCTTCTTGGCAACCGCTTTCTTGGCAACCGCCGGTTTGGCCACAGCCTTCTTGGCTACGGCTTTCTTTGCGACTGCTTTCTTCGCAACGGCCTTCTTGGCAACCGCCTTCTTTACGACGGCTTTCTTGGCAGCAGCTTTCTTGACAGCCATGGGAACCTCCCAACATTCAAGGAAATGACCCGATTGATCAACGCCTCTCGCTGACAATTACGAGGTCACATCCAATAGTGTCATCGCTGGACTTCAAACACAACATCTAGTAGGCGCATCTGCGAAGCCAGCGATGCACGGTGCACAAAGGCGATTTGCACGCACTATTGCTTTCCTGATTGCAGTGGAGTGTCAGGCCTTAACCCGTCTGCGTTTGGAGACCTTGCTGCAAGACTTGCACCGCGTATAAGTCGTTGCCGCTTGCAGCCCTGCGGCAGGCAAGTTTTGCCTTGTCGTTCAACATAGCGTGGCGCAGCTTTGTGATCTGCCTCGAGGAGCGTTCAAAGCTCCTGGGTCGTGGGCACAGGAATCGGTTACCCCGGCAGGGGAGGCGCGGTGGGGGCGCCGGTCAGGAGTAGTGTTTGCTAGGCTCGGCAGGATCAGCGGAGACCGGCGCGAATCGAGGTGCAGGCGCTTCGAATCAATGACGGAACCTGGGTGAGGCTAAGGTTTGCGGGTACCCGCCGGGCGGCCCAAATTCGGTTGTCATAGGCTTCGTGGAGATCGCTTCGGCTTGTTAGACAGCAGCAGAATTAGCGCGTACAGTGCACTTGCAGTCGTTTCAAGCAAGGTATTCACCGTGGTCAGTTTCCCCGCTACAAACGGGTGCTGTCAGTATCCCGGCTACATTTCTTGATCGCCCGCAAATACGGTACCGTCTTTGGTGCCGGAACTTTTTTGTCAATTCACCGTTAAAGGAATGTAGCAATGTCAGACTCGATGGGTACCGTTAAGTGGTTCAATGACGCCAAGGGCTTCGGTTTCATCACCCCGGCCGACGGCGGCGAAGATCTCTTCGCGCACTTCAAGGAAATCCAGGGCACCGGTTTCAAGACCCTGAAGGAAGGCCAGCGCGTTGAGTACAAGGCGCAGCGCGGCCCGAAGGGCATGCAGGCCACGCAGATCCGCCCGCTCTAATACTGAGCCCGCAGATTTGAAAAACCGCAGCTTCGGCTGCGGTTTTTTTTATGTCCGTTGCTTGGCTCCGATGAGCTCGTATGTATCCCGATTGCAGTTGACGGAAACGCCGGCCGATCGTTCTGGAAGCGGGCGCGTCTGCAATAGGTGAAAATGCGAGTTGAAACCCGGTCTCTCGCTTCCGGGGGTGAGTCGCGCGTAGGCGAATCCAGAATTTCCGGCCGTTGCCGATAAAGCGAAATAGCCCTTCAACGAGTCTGCTCGATGACCGCTGCAAACCGTTCGTCTTCCCTGCCGGCGATCAACAAGCCTGCATATGCGATGTTCACCATCAGCACCACGCTGCTGCTGACGGTTTTCCCCTGGTACCTCTTCAGCCACGATGTCAGCGCCAGTGCCTGGGTGGCTGGTATCGTGCTCCTGTACGCCTGCGGCCTGTCGATCACCGGTGGCTATCATCGGCTGTGGGCGCATCGCGCCTACCAGGCGCACTGGAGCTTGAAGCTGTTCTATCTGCTGTTCGGCGCCATGGCGTTCCAGAATTCGGTGCTGGTCTGGGCCTCGACGCATCGAATCCACCACGCCAACGTCGACGACGTCGACCACGATCCGTACTCGATCAATCGCGGTCTGTGGTATGCCCATATCGGCTGGATGCTGCGCGACTACCCGAGCGCGAAGACCGACTACTCGAACGCCCGCGATCTCCTCGAAGATCGCTTGGTGATGTTCCAGCACAACTACTACCTGCCGCTGGCGCTGTTCATGAACATCGGCTTCCCGCTGCTGCTCGGCTGGGCGATGGGCGACGTGCTGGGCTATCTGATGGTTGCCGGCCTGCTGCGTCTGGTCGTCAATCACCACGTGACCTTCCTGATCAATTCGCTGGCCCATTACTGGGGCCGGCGTCCATACACGATCGAGAACACGGCGCGGGACAACGACCTGCTGGCCTTCCTGACCTATGGCGAGGGCTATCACAACTACCACCATCTCTTTCAGTGGGATTACCGCAACGGCGTGCGTTGGTGGCAGTACGACCCGACCAAATGGCTGATCGCCTCGTTGTCCTGGGTTGGCATCACTCGCGAACTGCGCCGGGTGCCGGAATTCCGTATCCAGCGTGCGATGTTGCAACGGCAGTTCGACCAGGTGCGCGAGCGCCTGACCCGCTGCAAGAACGAAGGCCGCCTTGCCGTGCTGCAGCAGCAATTCGAGCATGAGCTGGAAACCTTCAAGGCGACAGTCAATGCCTGGAGCCATCTGCAGAGCCAGCGCATCGAGGCGGCGCGCGACAAGCTCGCTGATCAGTGGCAGCACAGCGACGTGCGCCAGCAGCTGCTGGTGCTGGAAGACCGCCTGCGCGAGCAGCGCCAGCGCATGCAGCCGCTGCATTGGCAGACCGCCTGATCGCAGCGCGCCATGTAGCAAGAAACCGCGGCCGAGGCCGCGGTTTCTTGTTGGGCGATCGGCCGGCTTGTCAGTCGACGGTCAGCACGATCTTGCCGATGTGGGCGCTCGAAGCCATCAGCCGGTGAGCCTCTGAAGCGGACGCGAGCGGGAAGTGGGCATGGATCAGCGGCTTGATGCGGCCGGCGGCGATCAGCGGCCAGACTTGTTCACCCAGGGCAGTCGCCAGCGCGGCTTTCTCGTCATGGCTCTGCGGCCGCAGCATCGAGCCAGTGACGAGCAGGCGCTTGCGCATGATCGCGGTCAAATCGATGGTCGCGGCTGCGCCGCGCTGAAAGCCGACCAGCAGCAGCCGGCCATCGGTTGCCAACGCGGCGAGATTGCGCGGGGTGTAGTCGCCGCCGACGATGTCGAGCACCGCGTCGACGCCGCGACCACCGGTTCCGCGCAGCACTTCGGCGACGAAGTCCATCGTCGCATAATCGATGGCGGTATCCGCACCCAGCGCCCGGCAGGCGGTGCATTTGTCGGCACCGTTGGCGGTGGCGAACACGGTAGCGCCAAAGGCTTTCGCGAACTGGATCGCGGTAGTGCCGATACCGCTGGTGCCGCCATGGACGAGAACCGATTCGCCAGCCTTGAGGCGCCCGCGAAAGAACAGGTTGCCCCAGACCGTGAATGCGGTTTCCGGAAGTGCCGCTGCCTCGATCAAGCTCAGGCCTGCCGGGATCGGCAGGCAGTGAGCGGCTGGCGCGACGCAATACTCGGCATAGCCGCCGCCAGGGGTCAGGGCGCAGACACGATCACCGAGCTGCCACCGAGTCACGTCGGCGCCGAGGGCGGCGACGGTGCCGGCCACTTCCAGGCCGAGGATCGGCGATGCGCTCGGCGGTGGCGGATAGGCACCCTGCCGCTGCAGCAGATCGGGGCGATTGACGCCTGCCGCGGCGACCCTGATCAGGACTTCTCCAGGGCCCGGCGCAGGCCGCGGCCCCTCGGTCAGATACAGGACCTCCGGTATACCGGGGGCATCGAAGTGAATGTGGTGATGGCGAGTGTTCATGCCGACACTGTAGCGGGCGCGCTCAGCGCACAAGTGTTCTGTTAAGGTTTTGCGACGCATGCGGCCGCCGGGCCGTCCCTGATGACAACGAGACCCGCGCCGTCGCCGCGCCGGGCGGAGTATTAAAACGATGGCCCTGTTCCAGCCGATGAAGGTGCACGTCGCCCGCGATCTGCATCCGATCACCACGATTGCCGATCAGGTCGAAGCCGCCGGCCCGCGCGCCGGCCTCAGCGCGTCCGATACCAAAGCGATCTGGTCGGCGCTGAAGGGCCTGTATCGCAGCGGCGCCTATCCAGGCATCGCCTTCAGTCTGCGCCGTCACGGCGAACTGGTGTTCGACCGCGCCATCGGCCACGCCGAGGGCAACGGTCCTGCCGATGCGCCGTCGACGGCGAAGCGCCTACTGACGCCGACGACGCCGATCTGCCTGTTCTCCGCTTCCAAGGCGGTGACCGCAGTGCTGCTGCACAAGCTCGCCGAGGACGGTGGCGTCCGGCTCGACGAGCGGGTCAGCCACTACCTTCCGGAGTTCGCCCAGGCCGGCAAGCGCGACACTACGATCAGCGACGTGCTGGCCCATCGCGGTGGCTTTCCGACGATGAAGATCGCCAAGGCCGAGCGCCGGGTCGAACTCATGGAAGACTGGGAGCAGATCATCAGCCTGATCTGCGCCTCGCCGCCGACGTCGGGCAAGCAGATGTCCTACCACGCGATCACCGGCGGCTTCATCCTCGCCGAAGTGCTGCAGCGGGTAACCGGCAGCAGTCTGTCGAAGTACCTCGATACCCATATCCGCAAGCCGCTGAAGATGAAGCATTTCACCTACGGTATCGGCAAGCGCCACTGGCCGGAGGTGGCGGTCAACTACGAGGCCGGAGCGCCGGTGCGCTTCCCGATCTCGACGGTCGCCGAGCGCGCCCTGTTCGTGCCATTCCCCGAGGTCGTCCGCGCCTCGAACACCGACAGCTTCAGGCAGGCGGTGATCCCGGCCGGGAACATCTTTGCGACCGCCGACGAAACCGGCCGCTTCTTCCAAATGCTGCTCGATGGTGGTGTCGCCAACGGTCAGCGGCTGCTGAAAGCCGAGACCGTCGCGCGCATCGCCCGGCCGCTGGGGCGGATGAGCTTCGACCGCACGCTGATGATCCCGATGCGTTACAGCGAAGGCATGATGCTCGGCGCCAGGCCGGCCGGCCTATACGGCCCCGATACCGCCGATTGCTACGGCCACCTGGGCTTCATGAACATCCTCGGCTGGGCCGATCCGGGCCGGCAGCTGTCGGTTGCGCTGCTGACCACCGGCAAGGCGATCCTCGGAACTCATCTGGTGGCGCTGAGCCGTTTGCTGGCGACGATTTCCAAGCGCTGCGCCTGAGCGCCAGCGCGCTGGCTTCAGCGCTTCGGCTTCAGCATCGTCCCGGTGCAGCTTGGCGCGCCGCAGCGGCAGGCCCAGATCTTTTTCAGCCGCGCGGTTTGGCGACAGTCGAGTCGGATCCCGTAGTCGAAGGTCAGTTCCTCGCCCTCGGCGATGTCGCGCAAGGTTTCGATGACGATGCGATCGAGCTTCGGATTTTTGTCCGGGGCCTCGATGATGTACGGCTTGCAGTTCGGTTCGCAGCTGTGATTGATCCAGCGCGCGTCATTGGAGTCGAAGTTCCCGTCGACCACGTAACGCTCGTTCAGCGTGAACAGAAAGGTGTGGCCGGACTCGACGGTGCCCGAGTAGACCTTGTCGATATAGGCATGGGTGCGCAGGCGGCCGGTGTATTCCATCACCTCGATGCCGGCGGCGAGAGGTCTTGCGGCAAACACGCCATTGCCATGGATCGCCGAGCGACGGGTGACGGTGTTGCCGGACATGCGCGAACCAGAGGCGGAAGATGCGTCATTGTGATCCAGAAATCATGCCGGCCGCATGCCGGGCAGGCCCCTGACTGCTGGTCCTGCATCGGCGGCGGCGGTCCAGCCACTACACTGCCGGCATGATTCCACCGCCTGTCATCATCGGTCTGATCTCCGACACCCACGGCCTGCTGCGGGTACCGGCGCTGGCTGCACTCGCGGGTGTCGACGCGATCCTGCACGCCGGCGACATCGGCGATGCCGAGATCCTCGAGCGACTGGCGGTGATCGCCCCGGTCACCGCGGTGCGCGGCAACAACGACCGCGCAGCGGCTTTCGATGCGGTGCCGGAAACGGTCTCGCTGCGGGTTGGCGGGATCACGATCCATCTGCTGCACGACCTGAAGCTGCTGCTCGGCGAGGACGCCGCCGTGGCGCAGGTGATCGTCAGCGGTCACAGCCATCGGCCGAAGATCGAGCGTCGCGACCGCTGGTTGTTCATCAATCCTGGCAGCGCAGGGCCACGACGGTTCAGCCTGCCGGTGACGGTCGCGAAACTGCGGGTGGCCGTCGGTGGTGAACCGCAGGCGGAGCTGATCGAACTGGCGGTCGACTGAGTCCGTTCAGTCGTCGACGCTGCGGCGCAGCGCCTTGACACCGCCGCGACGAGTCTTGTCGTCGACCCGCCGGGCTTTCGATGCCCGGCTAGGCTTGGTCACCCGACGCGTGCGCGGCACGTGCAGTGCGCGCACCAGCAGGTCGGCGAGGCGCGCGAGTGCGGCCTCCCGGTTCGCTTCCTGGCTGCGGTGCTGCTGGGCCTTGATCACCACCACGCCGTCGCGGGTGATGCGCTGGTCGGCGCGCAGCAGCACCCGCTCTTTCAGTTCGTCCGGCAGCGACGAGGCACGGATGTCGTAGCGCAGATGGATCGCCGTCGAAGTCTTGTTGACGTTCTGGCCGCCGGCGCCCTGCGAGCGGGTCGCACTCAGCTCGATCTCGGCCAGCGGGATGCTGAGCCGGTCATTGATGACCAGCATCCTCAGCCCGCTTCGGCGGTGGCGCAGACATTGCTGGCCGGCCCGGCGTGCAGCGCGTCGAGACCGCGGGCGATGCGTCCGGCCAGCGTTGCCAGTGCCCGCTGATGGCCTTCGGCCAGCGCATCGTAGCCACCGGTCACCGTGCTCTCGACCCGACTGTCGCAGCTTGCCCGCCTGGCGGGATCGCGGGCGCTGCTCAGCGTCCAGGTGGCGTCGATCAGCGCGCGGCTGCCGAGTTCCGATTCGAAGCGGCGCAGCGTCACCCGCACCCGGTACAGCGGCAGGCCGCCGGTTTCGCCGCCATCGCCGGCGGTGCCGAGGTCGGGCACGCCGAGCTTGCGGCTCAGTGCCGTGCTGAGTGCGGCGCGGACCTCGTCGGCCAGCGGCGCGATCCAGCGCTGGCCTTCGACCGGCGTCAGCCGGCCGGCACTTTCACGGATGACGATGCGTGGCGTGTCGACCTGGGAGGGAATCGTCACCGCGCCCAGCTCGATGCGGAACGCCGGGTCCTGGGTCGGTACCGGTTCCGAGGTCGCGGCCGGCAGCAGGGTGTAGAAGCGGATCGGTGCCGCGCTCTGACAGCCGGCGAGCAGAGTCAGGGTCAGCGCGGCGAGGGCAGGGGCTTTCATCGGCGGCTCAGTTCCGTGGCGCATCGGCGGCTTTTTCGGCAGGCTGCGGCTGCACTTCGGTGTCGATGGGGCGGCCGCGCAGCAGCGCCTCAGGGTGCTGTTCGAGGTATTCGGCCAGCGTTCGCAGCGAGGCCGCGGTGCGGTTCAGCTGCTCCAGCGTGCGGCGGGTGTCCTGCTGCAGTGGCGATTCCGGCGAAGCCAGGTTCTGTTCCAGCGATTTAAGCGCCGCCCCGGCATCGGCCAGGGTCTGCCTCGCCTGCGGCGCCAGTTCCTGGTCGAAGGTCTTGAGCAGGGCGCTGGCGTTGTTCAGCGTGCTGCGCAGATCGCTGGCCAGCGCTTCGAACGGAATCCGGTCGATCTTGGTGACGATGCTTTCGATCTGGGTCTGGATCTCTTCGAGGCTGCCGGGCGCAGTCGGGATTTCCGGCGTGCCGTCCTGCACCTTGGCGACTTTCCTGGCGCCACCGGGTTTGAAGAACAGGGCGATGTACTGCTGACCGGTCAGCAGGTTGCCGGCGCGCAGCTGGGCGTGCAGGCCCTGGTCGATGAAGCGATGCAGCACCCTCAGCGGCGGCCGGCTGCCACCGTCCTCGAGCACGGTCAAGGTCCGGTAGGCCGGACCGAGCCGCTCCAGGTACAGCTCGACCATGACGTTGGTGAAGAAGCTCTGGCGGATCATGTCGTACTGCGGTTGTATCGATTTCACCTCGCCGATGACGATGCCGGACAGGTCCACCGGCGTGCCCACCGACAAGCCGCGCGTCGACTGGCGGAACACCAGCAGTGCATCCACCGAGGGGCCGTCGGCCGGCTTCAGCGCGTTGCCGATGCTCGAGTACAGCTCAAAGCGCTGCTCGGCCGGCGCCGGTTCGCCTGGATTGTTCGGGTCCGGTGCCTGGAAGGCGATACCGCCGGCGAGCACGGTTGCCAGCGACTGGGTGTTCAGCTTCAGCCCTTCCGAGGACACCGCGAGATCGACGCCGCCGGCGTTCCAGAAGCGCGTGTTGCGGGTCACGAAGCGGTCGTAGGGCGCGTCGATGAACACCTGCAGGGTGATCTGCCGGCCGTCGGCGTCGAGCGCGGAATCGACGATCTGGCCGACCGCGACCCGGCGGTAGTAGACCGGCGCGCCGATGGTGATCGAGCCGGCGTCGTGGGTGGTCAGCGTGAACTGCCGGCCCTGCTGATCGTGGGTCACCGCCGGTGGCTTCTCCAGGCCTTCGAACAGCCGCAGGCTGGTTTTCGAATGGCCGACGTCGACGCCGATGTAGGCGCCGGACAGCAGGGTGGATATGCCGGACACGCCACCGATGCCGATGCGCGGCCGCACCACCCAGAAGCGGCTGTCCTCGACGGCCAGGCGCGAGGCTTCCGGCGTCAGCTCGACGACCACCAGCACCTTGGAATCGTCCTCGCTGAGCGAGATGCCGCGCACCTTGCCGACCACCACATCCTTGTAGCGGACCTCGGTCTTGCCGGTTTCCAGGCCCTCGGCAGTGTTGAAGCTGATGGTGATCGTGGTGCCGGTATTCAGCCAGGTGCGGACCACCAGGCCGAGGCCGACCAGCGCGGCCACCAGCGGCACCAGCCAGATCAGCGACAGGCGCATGCGGCCGTCGCGGCGGATTTCGGGCTGAGGCAGGTCGTCGGGTGGCGGGGCGGCGCTCATGGCGATGGCGGGTCGTTGACGGCGGAGACCTGGACTGCGGATTGGGCGGCGAACGGTACCGGCGGCGCCGTCGGCGACGGGGCGTCCCAGATCAGGCGGGGGTCGAAGCTCATCGTTGCCAGCATGGTCAGCACCACGACCGCTCCGAAGGCGACGATGCCGGAGCCGGGTTCGACATTGGCGAGCGTGCCGAAGTGTACCAAGGTGACCAGCAGCGCCACCGCGAACACATCGAGCATCGACCAGTGACCGATGTATTCGAGAATCCGGTAGAGAATGGCGCGCTCGCGCGGCAGGTCGCGGGCGCCACGTCGCGCGCCGATCAGCAGCAGCATCAGCGCACCCATCTTCAGCAGTGGCACCACGATCGATGCGGTGAATACGATGATCGCGAGATCGTAGGCTCCGTCCTCCCAGAGGCTGACCACGCCGGACATGATGGTGTCCGACCACTTCTCGATCAGCTTGGTCGAGTGCAGCACCGGCAGCAGGTTGGCCGGGATGTAGAGGATCATCGCGGCGATCAGGAAGGCCCAGCTGCGGGCCAGTGAATCCGGCTTGCGGACGTGCACCGGCGTGCCGCAGCGCGGGCAGTGGCTGCCGGCGCGCGGCCCCCCCAGCACCAGGCCGCAGCCTTCGCAGCCGACCAGGCCGCGGTCGATGCCGCGCAGCACCCGGCTCATCGCGACGAGCCTTGCGGCTGCAACGCCCACAGCTCGCGCAGCTCGAAGGTGCCGAGCGCGGTGAGCAGGATGGTCAGGCCGCCGAAGGCCCACAGCCCTGGCTCCGGCGTCACCGAGGCGAGGTGCGACATCTTGATGATCGACACCAGGATGCCGATCAGGAACACCTCGACCATGCTCCACGGCCGCAGCCAGCGCAGCCAGCGCATCGCCCGCGCGAACTGTGGCGCCGGCTGCCGCCGGTGGCAGGCGAGCAGCAGGTAGAAGTACAGCGCGATCTGCGCCAGCGGAAACAGGAACACGGTGCCAGCGGCGATCGCCGCGACGGCGCCGACACCGGAAGCCCAGGTCATCTCGACGATGCTCAGCAGCCAGCCGCGGGTGGTAACGCCGCCGGATTCCATGGTCACGATCGGCTCCGCGTTGGCGACCACGAAGACGATCAGTGCGGCGACGGTCAGCGCCAGCATTGCGTCGAGGTCGAGTTTGGAGCGGCGATAGATCGTCGCGCCGCAGACCTGGCAGTCGGCCGCTTCGCCCGGCGCCAGCGGCAGTCGCTGGTGCACGGTGTCGCAGTGCTCGCAGATCGCGAGCCCCGGATGCGCGGTGGTTCCCTGGGGCGGCATGCTCATGCGCGAAGCATAGCCTGTGCCTGCCGCTAAACTGGCGGCTTCGCCACGACGTCATGCCGACATGAGCAGCAGCCCCGAAGATCGCCTGATCGAACTGGAAACACGGATGACCTGGCAGGAAGACGCGCTGAACGTCCTCGGCGCGGAAATCCAGCGTCAGCAGCGCCTGATCGAACTGCTCGACCAGCGCCTGAAATCGCTCAGCGAACGGATGACTTCCGGCGACCAGCCGATCTTCCAGGGCACGGCGCGGGACGAGATCCCGCCGCACTGGTAGGTTGGCGCCCGGCGACTCAGGCGCTCAGCGACGGGCGTTCGCTGCTCAGTTCGGCGAGGGCCGCGCTCAGCGTCTCGGCGCAGGGTGCGTCTAGCTTGAGCTCAAGAATGCCGTCGGCGCGGGTTCGTCCCTGCGTCAGCACCGCGATCGGCAGGCCGCGTTCGTGGGCAGCAACGGCGAAGCGGTAGCCCGACCAGACCATCAGCGAAGAGCCGACCACCAGCAGGCCATCGGCCGCGTCAAGAGCGGCGTAGCTGGCGTCGACGCGTTCGCGCGGCACGTTGTCGCCGAAGAACACCACGTCCGGCTTCAGCAAGCCGTCGCAGCGCGCGCAGCCGGGGACGATGAAATCGCCGAAGTCCGCGTCTTCGAGATCGGCGTCGCCGTCGGGCAGGGCGGTGGCGGTCCGCGTCGCCCAGCCCGGGTTGCCGGCCAGCAGGCGCTGCTGGAAGCTCGCCCGCGAGCTGCGTTCTCCGCAGCCGAGGCAGATCAGCACTTCGATCCGACCGTGCAGGTCGATGACCTCGCGGCTGCCGGCCGCCTGGTGCAGGCCGTCGACGTTCTGGGTGACCAGTCGAGTCACCCGGCCTCGCGCCTGCAGTTCGGCGAGCGCCTGGTGCGCTGCGTTCGGCCGCGCTGTGCTCAGCAGGGGCCAGCCGATCAGGCTGCGTGCCCAGTAGCGGGCGCGCTGCAGCTGATCGTTGCGGAACACCTGGCCGGTGATTGGCGGTCGGCGCTTCCAGCTGCCGTCGGCATCGCGATAGTCCGGGATGCCGCTGTCGGTGCTGACCCCAGCGCCAGTCAGCAGCAGCACGCGCGGCGCCGCTTCGAGGAAGCCGGCGAGCCGCTGCGCGGCCTCAGTCATCGACGGCGAGGCCTTGCTGCCTGGCCATCTTCTGCCAGCGTCCCAGCTCGCGCAGGTAGATGCGCAGCTCGCAGTCCGCGCAGCCGCCGCCGCAGCAGTCGTAATCGATGGGCGGCTGGGGTTTCGGCGGCAGCGCATCGGGAGTCGGTGACGGGTCCAAGCAAGCAGTCTCGGGCAGGTGGTCCGGCGCTTAAGGATAACGGCAGCGAGCAAGGCGGGCTGAGGCTGTGCGAAGCTAGCGAACAATCGTTTCCCGTTGCCGCCAAGTTCTGGAGATACTGATGGTCGTCAAGAAAGCCGGTCTCGCCGAGGCCCTGCTCGAAGCGCATGTTGCCTACATCGTCGAGGAGATCACCGGCCCGGCCCTGAAGACGCTGATCGCCGAGGAAGTCGACTCGGCACTGCAGCTGGCTGGCAAGCTGACCGTCGGCAACATGGTGAGCCGCAAGCAGATCAAGGACACCGCGGCGGTGTTTGCCAGCGAAGTCGAATTCGGCCCAGGCCTGCCGGAGCTGGTCGGCGAGATCGCGCGCCGTGTCTACAACGACGACATCCACGGCAAGACCACGCCCGGCGATCTGCTCACCGATCAGCATCTGGAAGATTTCACCGACCAGATCCTCGAACTCGACGGTCTGCGCGACAAGATCATCCGCGCCGCGGTGACCAGTCCGCTTTACGCCGATTTCGCTTCCGACCTGCTGTACAGCGGTATCACCGGCTATCTCGCCCAGAGCAATGTCGCCAAGAACATTCCCGGCGCCAGTTCGATGCTCAAGCTTGGCCGCGCCGCGCTGAGCGTCGCCACCCCGAAGCTGGAATCGTCGATCGAGGACGGTCTGCGGAAGTACATCGCCAAGGCCGTGCAGGCATCGACGACGCGCAGCGCCGAGTTCCTGATCTCCCACGCCAGCCCCGAGCTGCTCAAGGAGCTGACCCTCGACACCTGGGAAAAGCTGCGCGACCAACCGGTCGGTGTGCTTCGCGACGACCTCGGCGAGACCGCCGTCGAGGAATTGTTCGTCACCGGCTTCGAGGCCTGGCGCCATCTGCGCAAGCAGGACTGGTACCGGGTGGTGATCGACGCCGGCATCGACGGCTTCTTCGACAAGTACGAGGATGCGACCCTGGCGACGCTGCTCGTCGACCTCGGCATCGACCGCGAGCGGATCATCGATGAAGCTCAGCGCTATGCGCCGTCGGTGATCAAGACGCTGAAAAAAAAGAAGCTGCTGGAGCCGATCGTGCGCCGCCGCCTGGCCGGCTTCTATGGCTCGCCGGCGTTTGCCGCCGTCATCACCGGCGACGCCTGAGAAAGCATCCGGATCGCCGCGCCCAGCGGTGATCTGGTGATGGTTCTCTAACCGTTGCTGCCGCTCCGACGGTTAAGATCCAAGCTCCGGCGAGCTTGTCTTGTCACTTCGCGACCGAGCCTGCGATGAGAAGTGCCATCCTTTCCGTCTTGCTGATCCTGGCTGGCGGGTCGCTGCTGGCCGCCGAGTCGGCTGCCAGCGACGGTGCCACCGAGATGGATCTGCTGACCAGTCGGACGACCGCGCCTGAGCTGTCGCCCGAGTTGGTGCAGGCGCTCGAACTGGACGTTCCGGACTGGCACAAGAAAGGAGTGACCGGACCGCGGATCAAGATTGCGGCGGATACCGGGCGCCGCTCGGCGGAAGCGGCGCTCGAAGCCATGAATGCCTTGTCTCCGGATGCTCCGCAGAACGATTTCGATCGCGCCTGGCTGGTCCTGCAGCGAGGCGCCGCGCTGCATGCCCTGGGCCTGGACGCCGAAGCCAAGCGCGTCTACGAAGGCCTGCGCGCCCTGCCGCGCACCAACATCCAGGACCGCCAAGTGCTGGCGGCGCTGTACGGGCTCGGCGAGGAGCAGCATGCGGGCTGGTGCCCATCGGGAGGGCGTCTGCTTGTTTCGAAGTTCGATACTCGCCCAGCCTATCCGCGCGCTGCGTCGGCACGCGGCATCGAGGGCTGGGTCAGAGCGATGATCGATGTGCAGCCGGATGGGTCGATCTCGTTCGTCAGCGTGCAAAGCAGCAGCCTGCGCGTGTTCGAGCAGCCGGTCGTCGTCTGGCTGAAAAAGCAGCAATGGCAACTGCCTTCCGGTGTCGGGCCGGGACGCCCCTGCTTCGCGGTCATGGCGGTCGATTTCGGCGTGGCGCCAGATTCGAAGGCGAGGTTCCCGCGTGATGCCATCGCTCCCGATGTCGAGTTCACCTACCGCTCGGTCGGCGCCGCGATACGGGTCCGGGCCGCCGCGCGCGAGGCCGCGCTGGCCGGGGCCGGGGCGACGACCGCTGCAGCAGCCGAAGGGCCCTGAGCGGCCTCGTTCAGAAACGATTCAGGCAATAACCGGCACTCTCCGCCGTGCCCGTCAACGACCGGAACGGTCGAGCCGGCATTCGCCAGCTCACGGGCGCGGCCTCCGGAACCTCATCGAGGTAAGCCGGAACGCCATAATCACAATGAACAAGGAGAGATTCCTGATGAAATTCAAGTCGTCCATCCGCCGTCTGCCGGCCCTCGCTGCGCTGGCCCTGCTGCCCGGACTGGCCGCTGCCGCCGATTACAACAACATCGAAGGTGGCTTCATCCAGCGCGACAACTATGGCCGCAGCGATGCCGGGTTCCGGATCGGCGGTTCGCTGGGCGTGGCGCCGTCGGTGGCCGCCTATACCGAGTTCACCAACAACGACGAGCTCAACCAGTTCAGCGCCGGTGCGATCTTCCACGCGCCGATCAATCAGGAACTGGACTGGTTCGCCGGTGGTGGTCTCGAATACGTCGATGTCGGCCCGTCGGACGATCTTGGATTCGGCCTGCGTGGCGGCCTGCGCTACACGCCGACCAGCATCATCGAGCTGAGCCCCGAGATCCGTTACTACGACGCCGGCGGCGATGGCCAGACCTCGCTGCGCCTGAGCGGCGCCTACACCGTGGCGCCGCACCTGGCGCTGGTCGCGGCAGTGCAGGGCGGTGACGACAACCGTCTGGAAGCCGGCCTCCGCTATCGCTTCGGCGGTCGCTAGTTTCAGCGGCAAGTGCCAGGCAGCAGGGAAGAGGCCGCGCAAGCGGCCTTTTTCTTGTCCTGCCATCGGCCGATCCGGGACGATCCGGGGTGCTGGCTGGCGACGGCATTCGGTATCCTGAGGCGACCTGACCAGTGGCGTCCGCTCATGGAGATGCAACCGATGACCTTCGCCCTTTCCGTGCTCGATCTGGTACCGGTCTGCACCGGCTCGACGCCTGCCGAAGCGCTGCGCCGTACCGTCGATCTCGCCCGCCTCGCCGAACGACTCGGCTACGCCCGCTACTGGTTCGCCGAGCACCACGCGCTGGCCAGCGTGGCCAGCAGCGCGCCGGAAATCCTGATCGGCCACATCGCCTCGGCGACCACCACGATCCGCGTCGGTTCCGGCGGCGTGATGCTGCCGAACCACATTCCGCTGCGTGTCGCGGAAGTGTTCCGCACGCTCGAAGCCTTGCATCCGGGCCGCATCGATCTCGGCATCGGTCGCGCGCCGGGCACCAATGGCAATGCCGTGCGGGCGCTGCGGGCCGCCGGGGGCGAGCATTTCTCGGCCTTGATGAATGAACTGCTGCGCTTCGGCGGCGGCGGCTACGGGCCGGGGCATCCGTACGCGAAAGTCACTGCGATGCCGACCGAGGTCGCGCTGCCGCCGATCTGGATTCTTGGTTCCAGTGGCGCCAGCGCCTCGTCGGCCGGCAGCGCCGGCTTCGGCTACAGCTTCGCCAGCCACTTCAGCCCGGAGCCGCCGGCGCCCGCTTTCGAAGCCTATCGCTCGGCTTTCAAGCCTTCGGAAGCGTTCCCGAAGCCGCATGCGATTCTCGGCATCTCGGTGGTCTGTGCCGAAACCGACGCCCGTGCCGACGAACTTGCCCAATCGATGGACCTGACCTGGCTGCGCATCAACCGCAACCAGTACCTGCCGATCCCGTCGCCGGCCGAAGCCGCCGCCTACGAATGGAGCGAATACGATCGTCAGGAAGTACGCGAGCAGCGGCGCCTGAGCATCGTCGGCTCGCCGGGCACGGTGCGGGCGCGGATCGAAGCGATGGTGCGCGACACTGGCGCCGACGAAGTGATGATCGTCAGCAACATCCATGGCCACGCCGAGCGCCTGCGTTCCTACGAGTTGCTGACCGCAGCACTCACCCAGCGCGCAGCGGCGTGACCTTCGCCGTCGGAATTCCCGTATACCTGTCGGACCACCGGAGCTGACGATGTCCGCAAATCGCTGGGGATTGATTCTGGTAGCGGCCGGGCTTGCCGCCTTCGGTGTCTGGTTCAAGTGGTTCAAGCCACCGCCACCGGCGCCGCCAGCGCCTGTCGAAGCGGTCGCCGAACCGGCGCCACCGCCGCCGCCACCGCCAGCGGACTACCCGGTGCCGCCGGCCGCGCCCGCGGCACCGGCGCTGCCGGTGATCGCCGACAGCGATACCGCGTTCCGCGATGCCCTGATCGCGCTGCCGGGTGCGGCGCCGATGGAAGCCTGGCTGATTCCGGACATGCTGATCCGCCGCATCGTCGTCACCATCGACAATCTGCCGCGCGACCGGGTCGCCGTGAAGCTGCGGCCGCTGAAGCCGGTAGCCGGCGAGTTCCTGGTCGATGCCGACAACGTCGGCTACGTGATCGGCGTGGCCAATGCGTCCCGCTACAACTCGGTGGTCAGTCTGTTCGGGGCGATCAGCAACGAGGCGCTGGTGGCCCTGTACTTCCGCTGGTATCCGCTGTTCCAGCAGGCCTATCGCGACCTGGGCTACCCGCAGGGCAGGTTCAACAACCGGGTCGTCGAAGTGCTCGACCACCTGATCGCCACGCCGGAGATCAGCGAGCCGGTGTCGCTGCTGCGGCCGAAAGTGCATTACGAGTACGCCGAGCCGGCCCAGGAATCGGCCTCCGCCGGCCGGCGCCTGCTGTGGCGCATCGGCCGCGACCACCGCCGGGCGGTGATCGCCAAGCTGACCGGCCTGCGGGCGAAGATCGTGGCAGGGGTCGCTGCACCGGCAGCTGCCGCGACGCCCTGATCATCACTGGAGCGCTTTGCTCGAAACCCGGCAGTGCAATACACAGCCATTCTTGTCGATCTCGACGGCGTCATCCGCAAATGGCGGCCGTCGGACGAGGCAATCGAGATCGCTTACGACCTTCCGGTCGGCAGCATCCGCAGGATTGCCTTCTCCCCCGAGTTTCTCGACCCGGCAATCACCGGCACTATCTCTGACGAGGAGTGGCGGGAACGGATCGCGGCTAGGCTCGCCGGCGATTACCGGGCAAGTCGTGCTCGGGAAGCCGTGGCACTTTGGACCTCCTATCCTGGCGAGATCGATCAGAAAGCGCTTTCGATTCTCAGCGACTGTGAAGGCTCGTCGAGGCTGGTGCTGGCAACCAATGCCACGTCCCGCTTGCCTCGCGATCTGCTGGCTCTTGGCTTATCTGGGTGCTTCCATTCGGTGATCAATTCCAGCCAGGTTGGTGTCAGAAAGCCTGCAGCGGATTTCTTCCGGATCGCGCTTCAAATGGCGGGCGTTTCGGCCGAGCGATCACTTTTCGTTGACGATACTGCCGTCAATGTCGCTGCAGCAGGAGCGCTAGGGATCCGTAGCCATCTTCATACCGGGCGAAACGAGCTGGCTGAGTTCCTGCGTAAAGCCGGCGTACTTCGGGCCGTAGCGGCCAAGCCCTTGCGTAAGGAGGGCTCGAATGGCGGATGACGCATTGCGCGCTAAATCTCTAGTCGGCGTCTTGGCTTGAAACATATGGTGGCAGCGCTGGCTCCGTGCTCCTGGCTCATCAATGGCAGGTCTAGGCCAGCACCGGCGGCAGCCGGTGGTCGAGGTTGATGCGGCGCTGCTCGCGGCTGAACAGCGCTGTAGTCGCCTGCGCCGCCAGGATGATCAGGAAGCCGTCGAAAGGGATGCGGAAGCGCAGCTCGCCCAGCGAGATGAACGCGGTCAGCATCAGGCCTAGCATCGGCGTCAGCAGCAGCCATTCGGCGAGGCTGTCTTCGCGCAGCCGCAGCAGCCGGGGCGCGCGGTAGAGCAACCAGAACAGCGCCAGCGGCATCAGCAGCCACTGGGCGATCAGCTGGTAGGCCCGACTCCAGTTGCGCTTGCCGTAGACGGCACCCGGCCAGAAGTCCCGGCCGACGAACAGGTCGGCGACGTTGCGCAGGCTCCAGCGCAGTGCGGCGGCCGGATCGGCGTCGATGCGCCGGTGCAGCTCGGCGACATTGGCCGGCACGTCGTAGGCGCCGAAGTTCAGGTGCACCGCTGCCGTGTAGCCGCGCATCGGGGCGCTGGGGCTGGTGAACGAGTACGACAGGTTGCGTGGCTGATCGACCCAGAAGAAGCCGGCGTATTCGCCGGCGTGGCCCATCAGCGCGTTCATGCCGGTATTGGTGCTGACCAGGCAGAAATGGCCTTCGGCGAGCCGCGTGCAACGATCGGCGAGCGGCAGCAGCAAGCTCGTCAGGCCGGCGAGCACGCCAAAGGCCAGGGTCAGCGTGCCGCGGCGGCGATTGCGGATCAGCCAGGCGATCAGCACGACGCCGGTGACCGCGACCGGCAGCAGGATGGTCGCTTTCAGCGAGACGGCGAGGCCGGCGAGCAGGCCAGCGACCAGCGCCCACAGCGCGGTGCCGAGCGGCCTGCGCGCCGAGACCGCCTGGATCACACAGGCATACGCGGCGACCAGGCAGAAAGTGAACGGGTTTTCCGACAGGAACAAGCCGGCGTAGTGGAACAGCGGCAGGTACAGCGACGTCGCCACCAGCGCCACCACCGCGACCCGGTTGCCGTACAGCGCGCGGGCGATCACCCAGATACCGGCCATGGTGCCGAGCGACAGCAGCCATTGCGCGATCACCGTCAGTGCCGACGTCGGATCGAGGTGGTGCAGCGCCGCGAACAGCATCGAAGTGCCCGGCGGGTACAGCGAGTCGCCGATGCCTTCCGGCAGCTGGTTGACGCGGTTCAACGCACGCTGCGCGTAGCCCTGCATGTCGCTGTAGACATGCTGGGTCGGCGGATGGATGACCAGGACATAGATCAGCCGGAGCAGGCCGCCAGCCAGCCAGCAGGTCCAGACGACAGCGCGTTGCGCGGGGCTCAGGGGAACGAGTGGCGGCATCCGGCGCGCTTCAGTCGTCGCCACGATCGGCAGGAGGATCCGGGGCCGGATCGCGGCGCAGGCCGTCGAGCCGGCGCGCGGCTTCGGCTTCTGCCACCGCGTCGCGCTGCTTCTCGGCCTTGCTGCGGCCGAACTTGACGCGATTCGCCGCCGCCCGCGTCTCGGCTTCGGCGCGTGCCTTCTTCTTGCGTGCCTTGTTGAGGTTGATCAGTTCGGCCATCGGCAGTCCGCGATTCGAGGGGGCGGCGAGCAGGCCGTGTCAGGCAGCGTGGACCAGGCGCCAGATCATCGTGCCGATCAGTGCCAGCTGGGCGAGGAAGAAAGTCGCGCGCGCCATCACCAGCCAGAACGAGGTGCCGATCAGGTGCACGCCGGCCTGGGCGATGCGCAGGTAAACGACAAGGCCGGCGAGCGGGTCGACCGCCATCGCGCTCTGGCCCATCAGCGCGGCAACCACCACCACGCCGAGGAACAGCGGGAAGTTCTCCACCGCATTGGCATGCGCGTGCTGGGCTCGGACCAGCACGGCAGGGTCGATCGACGGCTTGTCACGACCCCAGGCATCGGCCTTGTTCTTACCCATCAGCACCTGCGGCACGCGCGGCAGCGCATAGCTCAGCACCAGCGCCATCATGATCACGATGTACAGCAGTACCGCTTCGAAACCGGTCATCTTCAATCCCTGTCAGTGGGTGTCGTGGCGAGCGACGAACACCGGGGAATGAGCCTGACAGGATCAGTCACCGGCCTCGTCGTCGAGTTCGTCGAGTGCGGCCTTGCTGTAGACGGCGAGACGCTGCAGATGCGGCAGCCCGTCACGACAACCTATGAAGCCGAAGTTTAGCTGGTCGACATACGAGACTACGGTGATGTTGAGACCGTAGCCGTGCATCGGGATCGACAGCGGGTAATAGGCGTCCAGCTTGAAGCCGCGGAAGTACAAGGGCTTGGTCGGCCCCGGCACGTTCGAGATTACGAGGTTGAAGGCAGGCCGGATGCGGCCGACGGTACCGGGCACCCGGGCCAGCAGCAGCGGCGCCATCAGCAGCGCGCCGTACTGCAGGATGCCGTTGCGAGTCATGCCCTGCAGCTGGGCCTTGGCGGCGCTGGTCGAAGCAATGATCGCCTGCAGGCGATCGACCGGGTCGGCGACATCGGTGGCCAGCGAGGCGATGATCGCGCCAACGGCGTTGCCGCCGCCTGGATCGTCCTTCGGTCGCACGTTGACTGGCAGCATCGCGGTCAGCGGCGCTTCCGGCAGCGCGCCCTGTTCGTGCAGCAGGCGACGCAGCGCGGTCGCGCAGATCGCCAGCACCAGATCGTTGAGCGTGCCGCGCTGGGCCTTGGCAATACGCTTCAGGCGATCGAGCGGGAACTGCTGGGTGGCGAAGCGGCGGTTGCGGCCGATCTTCTGGTTGAGCACCGATTTCGGTGCCTGCATCGGCGCTTTCAGCGCCGGGTCGCGCGCCCTCTCCGGCTTCCAGGCACCCATCACCGTGTCCTTCAGCACCCGGGTGATGGTCTTCGAGGTGTCGAGCTGCTCGCGCGCCAGAGTCATCAGCGTTTCCAGGGTCGGCAGCTTGGCGGCTGTGGCCGGCTTGGCGGCACGGGCCTTCGGCGCGATCGAGAAGAACATCGGCGTGTCGCGCTCGTCGGCGGTCGCCGACAGGCTGTTCGACAGCAGCCGGATGCCGGTGTAGCCGTCGACCAGTGCGTGGTGGACCTTGAAGTAGATTGCGAAGCGTCCGCCTTCGAGGCCTTCGATGAAGTGCACTTCCCAGGGCGGGCGATGGAAATCGAGCCGGTGGCTGTGCAGGCGCGACACCAGGATGCCGAGCTCGCGCTCGTCACCGGGCGAGGGCAGGGCCGAGCGGCGGATGTGGTAATCGACGTCGAAGTCTTCATCCTCGACCCAGGCCTGCAGCGGATTGGCGAGGCTGTTCGGGAAGCGCAGCTTCAGGTTCCACGGCGGCTGCGCCATCGCACTGGCGCGCACCTCGTCCATCAGCCTGCGCAGCAGCGAGGGGTCGGCATCCGCCGGCGGCGAGAACGGCATCAGCGCGCCGACCATCATCATGGTGTCGCCGGACTCGCCGGCCAGGAACGTCCAGTCCAGCGGATTCAGGCGCTTGGTTGCGCTCATGTTCGGTCTCCCCTCGATTGGCGAGGAGCATGACCGAAAGTACGTTTGTTCACCAGCGACCCTGATCGCCGCGGACGGCCCCGCTCAGCTCTTGATGCCGCCCCGTGCGCGCTCGATGCGCTCGTAGGCGGCGGTGATCCGGCGGGTCTTTTCCTCGGCCAGCGCGCGCATGCTTTCCGGCAGGCCCTTGGCGGCCAGCTTGTCAGGGTGGTTCTCGCTCATCAGCTTGCGGTAGGCGCGCTTGACCTCGGCGTCGCTGGCGCTCGCCGGCACGTCGAGCACCTGATAGGCGTCCTGCAGCGCCGACGGGTTGTCGCGTTCTCGGCCGCTGGCGCTGCCCCCGGGGCCGCCGCCGCGCATCATCGCTTCGAGCATCGCCACATCGTGGTCGGACAGGCCGAGGCCGCGGGCGATGCGCAGCAGCATCGCGTGCTCGGCCGGGTGCATCTGGCCGTCGGCGGCGATCGCCTGCACCTGGATCTGCAGGAACAGTTGGCGGAATACCGGCGCCCTGGTGCTGGCGGCGGCGAAGCGGGCGACTTCGGCGTCAAGGTCGAACTCCGGGGCCTTGCCGCGGTTGAAGGCGCGCTTCGCTGCTTCCCGTGCTTCGGGACTCAGGCGCAGTTGCTCGAACAGCGCTTCGGCAACGCGGATCTCCTCGCTGCTGATCTGGCCATCGGCCTTGCAGACCGCGCCCATCACCGCGAACGTGGAGTCGAGGAACTGGTTCTGGACCTGGCTGATCTTGCGCACCGCGGTCTTCAGCAGCAGCCTGCCCAGCAGGGGCAGGAAGGCCCAGACCAGCAGTGCTCCGAATACCGCGCCGCGCCAACCGTTGAACGCGAGGCCGATCAGGGCCCCGACAAAGATGAAGAATTGCATGGCGGCAGTTTATTGAAATTGCTCGGCGCCGGCTGGATGAGGCCGCGGCGACGAGCCGAGTACTCCCGGTTCGAGCGGTACGGACGGCGCGGGTCCGAGGGCCGTGCAGGCGATCGCCGAGCGCGGCTATGCTCCGCGCTCACGTTTTTCCCTGTGTACAGAGCCCTTGCCCATGAATGTCCCGATGACCCGAATCCTCGCCCAGCTGCTGCTGGCTGCCGCGACACTGCTTGCCTTCCAGACCCAGGCTGCCGAGGTTGCGGCCGCGAAGCCTGTCGATCCCGAGAACACCATTTATCTCGATGTGCCGGCTGGTCGCGTGGTCATCGCGCTGCGTCCGGATTTGGCGCCGAAGCACGTCGCCCGGATCAAGGAACTGTGCCGCAAGGGTTTCTACGACGGCCTGAAGTTCCACCGGGTCATCGATGGCTTCATGGCCCAGACCGGTGATCCGGCCGGCGACGGCACCGGTGGCTCGGGCCAGAAGCTGGATGCGGAATTCTCGCGCGAGCATCACGCTCGCGGTATCGCGTCGATGGCGCGCGCGGCCGATCCGAACTCGGCCGACAGCCAGTTCTTCATCATGCTGGCCGACGGTGGCTTTCTCGACGGCAAGTACACCGTCTGGGGCCAGGTGACCAGCGGTATGGAGTTCATCGACGCGGTCAAGAAGGGCGATTCGCGCGCCAATGGCGCGGTCGACGAGCCGACCAGGATCGTCAAGATGCAGGTCGCTGCCGACGCCGACAAGAAGTCGAAGAAGTAAGGTCAGACTCCCGCAAAACGAAAGCACCCGTCCGGTCGACGATCGACCGGACGGGTGCTTGTGCAGCGGTCTTGAGGCTTTACTGGTTCGGCGGCACCGCGAAGTCGATGATTCGGCGCGGCGTTGTCGCCAGCGGTGCCGACACGGTGCCGGTGAACAGGTCCACCGAATACAGCGTGGAAGTGACATCGCCGTTGTCGACGGCGATGTAGCCGATGTTGGTCACCGCCTTGCCGCCGTTCAGCGTGGTCAGGATGTCGATACCGCTGAACAGTCCGACCGGAATCGACAGCTTGGTCACCGGTGACAACGTGCCGTTGCTGGCCGGCGACTGGATCGACAACTGCTTGAGATTGGTGTCGAGCACGAACAGCGTGGTGCCGGTTGCCAGATCGTAATCGTTGTTGCTGTAGGCCGCGCCCGCGATGCCGGTGGCCGTCGGCCCGGAGGTGTTGACCGGCGAGGTCGGCGGATAGTCGAGCGGATCGTCGACCGTGGTGATGCCAGTGGCCAGGCTGTGGCGCAGATTCTGGCCGCCGTTGCCGACGATGCGCAGGTGATCCGCGACCGGGTTGAAGTCGACACCGAAAGACGTGCCTTCCAATCGCACCGTCAGGGTCTGCTTGAAGGTCATCACCGCGCTGACGGTGTCGATGGTGTAGATGCCGCCGTTGTTGCCGACGCCGTACAGCAGGCCATCCTGGATGCGGAAATCGCAACCGATCAATGAGGTGTCACCATTGGTGAAGCCGGTCAGATAGCCGAAGCGGCTGATCGAAGCGGCCGATTCGGAATCGTAGCGGGCGAGCTTGTTGCCCGCGGTCACGACGTAGATCGACAGCGCCGACGCGGCATTGCTGAAAGCGCCCAGCATCAGGGCCGAAGCCGCCAGCAGCAGTTGGTTTCTCTTCATATCGGTTTCGTTCTCGATGATCCTCGGTGTCACTCCGACCGACCGTTCGGTGGCGTGACTGCGCGGCGAATGTACGGCATGAACACTTGTTCTGAAGCCGGAAAGGTGAAAATTTCCACCTTGAAAAATATCGAAAATGTCGATTTCCATCGCGGGGTTCATTCCCGACTGATGGCAGTTTCACAGAATTTCTCGCAGTCATGTCGGGTCTGGCAGACCGTTCAGGAGGAACGGAAATTGACGTCTGCTTGACAGCCGATGCGTGTCGGTGGGGCTGATCTCCATGAACGAAAGCGCCTGCTCCGGTCGAGATTCGATCCGGGCAGGCGCCTGGTCCCGCGGATTTCCGTTATTGGTTCGGCGGTACCGCGAAATCGATGATGCGGCGCGGAGTGGTCACCAGCGGTGCCGATACCTTGCCGGTGAACAGGTCCACCGAATACAGCGTCGAGGTGACGTCACCGTTGTCGACGGCGATGTAACCGATGTTGGTTACCGCGCGATTGCCATCGAGTTTGGTCAGGATGTCGATGCCGCTGAACAGGCCGAAGGTCACCGACAGCTTGGCGACCTTGGTCAGAGTGCCGCTGGCTGACGGCGACAGGATCGACAACTGGTTGGTCGCCGCGTCGAGCACGAACAGCGTCGTGCCCGTCGACGGGTCTCCATCGTTGTTGCTGTACGCCGCGCCGACGATGCCCTTGGACGTCGGTCCCGGCGTGTTCGGCGCCGCGGCCGGCGGGTAGTTGAGCGCGGCTTCGGTCGTGGTGACGCCGGTGGACAGGTCGTGGCGGAGGTTCTGGCCAGCATTGCTGACAATGCGCAGGCGATTCGCCGTCGGATCGAAATCGACGCCGAAGGAAGTGCCCTGCAGGCGAACCGACAAGGTCTGCCTGAAGGTCATCAAGGCGCTGTCGGTATCGATGGTGTAGACGCCGCCGTTGTTGCCGATGCCGTACAGCAGACCGTCCTGGGGGCGGAAATCGCAGCCGATCAGCGAAGTGTCGCCATTGGTGAAGCCGGTCAGATAACCGAACCGGGTGATCGACTTCACGTCTTCGGAATCGTAGCGGGCGAGCTTGTTGCCGGCGGTCACGACGTAGAGCGTCAGCGCCGACGCGGCGTTGCTGAAGGCGCCCAGCAGCAGGGCCGAGGCTGCCAGCAGCAGTTGGTATCTCTTCATATCGAATTCGTTCTCGGTGAGGTGTTGGGCGTCTTGTCCGGCCCGTCCGCTGACTAGCGTGACAGCGCGACGAATGTACGTCATGAACACTTGTTCTGAATCTGGAAAGGTAAAAATTGCTACGAAAAATTGTAATTTAAAAGTAAATAAAAACGTGACGATGGATTCCTGTGGCGGGCAGCAGCGCCCCGGAATTGCCGCCGGCCTTGCGCCGTAGCGGGGCGTTCTGCAGCAACGGGAATTGGTGCGGATCCCTCAGCCCGCCCAATGCAACGGGAAAGTCGTTGGTTACCCGGGAGTTTCGCTGCAGGCAGGGCGGATGCTGGCGGCAGGGCCTATCGTTGCCGGCCGCTGCCGAGGTCGGAACCGGAGGCTGGCCGGGTGCCGAGATAGACGCCGAGGGCCGCGACGAAGAAGCCGAGGATTTCCAGTCTGGTCAACACTTCGCCGAGCACGAAGTGACCCATGATCGCGCCGACCGCCGGCACCAGGTAGAACAGGGCCGCGACCTGGGTCGCAGCGCCGTGGCGGATCAGCAGGAATAGCAGCGCGAAGCCGCCGACCGAATTGACCAGCACGATCCAGGCGGTCGCCAGCCAGAAGGTCCGGCTGCCGTCGGCGTGCAGGCCTTCCAGCGCCCAGGCCAGCGGCAGCAGTACCAGGCCGCCTGCGGTGTTCTGGATCGCCAGCCCGGCGCGCAGATCGATCGCCGAGCCGTGGCGCTTCTGATACAGCGTGCCGCAGGAAATGCCGAGCAGGCCGATCAGCAGCGCACCGATCGCCCAGACATCGGCGCGGGCATCGACCAGACTTTCGCCGATCACCAGCCAGACGCCAGTGAAGCCGATTGCCAATCCCAGCCACTGCAGCTTGCCAATGCGCTCGCCCAGCAGCAGCGAGAACGCCGACACCGACAGTGGCATCGCGCCGATCATCAGCGCCGACAGGCTGGCGCTGGCGCCAAGGCGCATCGCGCCATAGACGCCGCCGAACTGCAGCGCCAGCTGCAGCAGGCCGACGATGGCGCTGTGGAACGCAGCGCGGCGGCCCGGCCAGCGCACGTTCGCGGCAACAGCCAGCACGCTGAAGATCAACGCCGCGCAGACGAAACGCAGCGACAGTGCGGTGAACGGGCCGCTGTGGCCAACGACGATCTTCGCGGTCGGATAGCCGGTGCACCAGATCATCACGAAGCTCAGGCCCATGACCGGGGCCAGCCAGCGTGCGCGGGGGTGGGAGACAGCGGAGGCTGCGGCGTTCATCGGCACCAGGGGCTCGGCAGGCCTGCGCGAATCGGGCAGGGCGGCGAAGGATAAGCGCAGGCTGGCAAGCGGATAAACTTCGGGCATGCCCGCTCTGCCAGTTGCCGCCGTGTCTGTCCTCTGCCGCCGGGTGCGCGTTTCCGGCCGCGGAATCTCGTCATGACTGCCGATCTGCTGATCGTCGGCCCGGCCTGGGTTGGCGACATGGTGATGGCGCAGTCGCTGTTCATCCGGCTGCGGCAGCTGCATCCGGAGGCCGCGATCGACGTGCTGGCCCCGGGCTGGTCGCTGCCGATCATCGGCCGCATGCCGGAGATCCGCGCCGGCATCGAGCTGCCGTTCGCCCATGGCGAGTTCAATTTCGGCGGCCGACGCCGGCTCGGCCAGTCGCTGCGGGACCGCGGTTATGCCCAGGCGATCGTGCTGCCGAATTCCTGGAAGTCGGCTTTGGTGCCGTTCTTCGCGGGCATCCCGCGCCGAACCGGCTATGCCCGGGAGCTGCGCTACGGTCTGCTGAACGATCTCCGGTCGCTGGACAAGCGGCTGCTGAAGACCACGCCGCAGCGTTTCGTGGCCCTGGCCGACGATGGCCCCGCACGCACGGTGCCGACCGTGCCGGTGCCACGCTTCCGAGCCGATGTCGCGCGGGCGGCGCAGCTGCGGCGCGAACTCGATCTCGGCGATGGCCCGGCGGTGGCGATGATGCCTGGTGCCGAATACGGCCCGGCCAAGCAGTGGCCGGCGGCCTACTACTCGCAATTGGTGGTCGAACTCGGCCGGCGCGGCATCCGCAGCTGGATCATCGGCTCGAAGAAGGAGCAGCCGCTCGGCGAGCAGATCGTCGACGCCTCGAACGGTGCCGCGATCAATCTCTGCGGCCTGACCAGCCTGGTCGATGTCATCGACCTCGCCTTCGATGCGCGCGCCGTGGTCTGCAACGATTCCGGCCCGATGCACATCGCCGCCGCAGCGGGTGCCCGGGTGGTCGCGATCTTCGGTTCGTCGACGCCCGACCACACGCCGCCGATGACCGATACCGCCGCCATCCATTACCGGCGTCTGACCTGCAGCCCCTGCTTCGAGCGGACCTGTCCCTTGAAGCCGCCAGCGGAGGCCATGGCCTGTCTGAACGGTATCCATCCGGACGAGGTTTTATCGAGCCTGACGCGGCTCGCAGACTTATAATGCGCGCCGTTCGAGTACGCGCCGGGTCGACGTACCTTTCCCTCTCATAACCCGGCTGCCCATTTTTTCCGAGGATTGAAGCAAATGACGACGATGGCCGACCGTGACGGCATGATCTGGCTCGACGGCGAAATGGTGCCGTGGCGTGAAGCCCAGACCCACGTGCTGACCTACACGCTGCACTACGGCGTCGGCTGCTTCGAAGGCGTTCGCGCCTATCACACGCCGACCGGCACGGCGATCTTCCGCCTGCACGAGCACACCAAGCGCCTGTTCAACTCGGCGAAGATCCTGGGCATGAAGATGCCATTCAGCCAGGACGTCATCAACGAGGCCCAGCTCGAAGTGCTGCGCGCCAACAAGCTGAAGGAAGCCTATCTGCGGCCGATGGTGTTCTACGGCGCCGAAGGCATGGGCCTGCGTGCCGACAACCTGAAGACCCATGTGATGGTCGCCGCCTGGACCTGGGGCGCCTACCTCGGTGCCGACAACGTCGAGCGCGGCATCCGCGTGCGCACCTCCAGCTACACCCGCCACCACGTCAATTCGATGCTCTGCCGGGCCAAGGCCAACGGCAACTACATCAATTCGATGCTCGCCCTGAACGAAGTGATCAAGGACGGCTACGACGAAGCGATCATGCTCGACATGAGCGGTCACATCGCCGAAGGCAGTGCCGAGAACATCTTCCTTGTGAAGGATGGCGTGCTGCATACGCCGGATCTGAACTCCTGCCTCGATGGCATCACCCGCAAGACCATCATGCAGCTGGCAGCGGACGAGGGCATCGAGTGCCGCGAGCGGCGCATCACCCGCGACGAGATGTACATCTGCGACGAAGCCTTCTTCACCGGCACCGCCGCCGAAGTGATGCCGATCCGTGAAGTCGATAACCGTCCGGTCGGCAGCGGCAAGCGCGGCCCGATCACCGAAAGGCTGCAGAAGCTGTATGCGGCGACGGTGAAGGGCGAGCGCGCCGAGTATCCGGAGTGGCTGGCGCACACCAGTTCGCCAGCCGCCAAGGCTGCCTGAGTCCTCGCGCGCAGCGAGCAAAGTAAATGTCGGCAGACCCTAGGGATGAGGTGATCGCGGCGATTCCTGCGTTTGAACGGGCGCGGGTGCTCGTTGCCGGCGACGTGATGCTCGACCGCTACTGGGTCGGCCCGACCGGGCGCATCTCCCCGGAAGCGCCGGTGCCGGTGGTCCGGATCCAGAAGGACGAAACCCGTCCCGGCGGTGCGGCCAACGTGGCGCTGAACATCGCCTCGCTCGGCGGTGCAGCGCAGTTGCTCGGCGTCGTCGGCCGCGACGATGCTGCGGAAAAGCTGCGCGGCGAACTGCTCGCCCGGCGGGTACGGCCGACGTTCATCGAGACCGCGTCCTGCCCGACGATCACCAAGCTGCGGGTGCTGAGCCGCAACCAGCAGCTGATCCGGCTCGATTTCGAGGAGTCGCTGGCGGTGGCCGGCGCCTTCAACCGCGAGGATTACCTCAGCAGTTTCAAGGCCGCGCTGGCCGATTGCTCGGTGGTGATTTTGTCCGACTACGGCAAGGGCACGCTCGCCGACGCCGAAGCGATGATCGCCGCCGCGCGGGCCGCCAACCGGCCGGTGCTGGTCGACCCGAAAGGCAGCGACTGGCGACCGTACCGCGGGGCCACGCTGATCACGCCGAACCTTTCCGAACTCGAAGCCGTGGTCGGGCCGTGCCCGGACGAGGCGACGATCGTCGCCAAGGGCACCCGGCTGCGCGACGAACTCGGCATCGACGCCCTGCTGGTCACTCGATCGGAAAACGGCATGACCTTGCTGGCGCCGAACCAGCCGCCGCTGCACCTGCCGACCGAAGCCCGCGAAGTGTTCGATGTCACCGGCGCAGGCGACACGGTGATCGCCACCTTCGGTGCCGCGCTCGCTGCCGGCCACGATTTCGGGCACGCCGCCCGCATTGCCAATCTCGCCGCCGGCATCGTCGTCGGCAAGCTCGGCACCGCGACCGTCACCCAGGGCGAACTGCTGCGCGCGATCCGTCGCCAGCACGAGGACGACAGCGCCGTGCTCGCCGAGGACGAACTGCTTGAACGAGTCCGTGCCGCCCAGGCCCAGGGCCAGGTCATCGTCATGACCAACGGCTGTTTCGACCTGTTGCATGTCGGCCACGTCCGCTACCTGGAAGCGGCGCGCAAGCTCGGCGACGTGCTGATCGTCGCGGTCAATACCGATGACTCGGTGAAGCGCCTGAAAGGCCCGACGCGACCGCTGAACTCGACCGACGATCGCATGCGCATGCTGGCGGCGCTGAAGTGCGTCGACTGGGTGGTGCCGTTCTCCGAGGACACGCCACTGCGCCTGATCACCGCAGTGCTGCCCGATCTGCTGGTCAAGGGCGGCGACTACCGACCGGAACAGGTTGCCGGCCACGAAGTGGTGTCCGCCCATGGTGGACAGGTGGTGATCCTCGACTTCCACGACGGCTATTCGACGACCCGGATCATCGAACGCGCGCGGGGTTGATCGAAGTCGACGGCGAACCGCGGAGCGTCTGCAGCACTAGACGTCAAGAATTCCGTTCGCGAGCGCGAACTGGTCTTGTCCCGCGCGTACCACTCCAATTGCCAACCCAGAGAGAAGTCCTGCATGCGAATCCACGCGAAGTCGGTTTCAGCCCTGCGCCTGTTCGGTATCGTCGTTCTGATGCTGCTGGCGCAGACCTGGTCGCCGCCAGCTGCCGCGGCTTCGCGCTTCATCGCGGTTCCCGGCGTCACCACCTTTGAAACCAGCTTCGTCGCTGACGGCCGTGCGCGCCGGGTACTGTACGTGCGGCCGGTCGCCACCCCGGTCGGCCTGGCGCCGGCCATCGTGGTGCTGCACTACGCTGGCGGCGACCCGGAGCAGATGGCCAATCTGGTCGAGATCGGCCAGCTGGTCCGCGATACCGGCGTCTGGGCGATCCTGCCCGATGCCCAGGGGCGCAGCTGGGCTTATGACACGGTCAAGGATCGCAACGGTCCTGACGACGTCGGCCTGATCACCCGGATCATCGACGACGCGTCGTCGTCCTATCCGATCGACGCCCGGCGGATATACATGATGGGTTTCTCGTCCGGCGGCTTCATGACCCAGCGCTACGTCTGCGAGCGTCCGGAGCGGATCGCGGCCGCGGCCTACGTGGCGGCGACCCTGCTCGATTCGCTGCGCAAGGTCTGCAATACCAGTCAGCCGACGCCGGTGCTGGGCATCCACGGCACCCGCGACAGCAAGGTGTCGTACACCGCCGCCCGCGGTGCCGCGTCGGCACCGGCCACCGCGCTGTTCTTCGCCGGCATCAACCGCTGCCTGACGGCGCCGGTACGCAGCAAGCTGCCCGACATCGCCAATGACGGCACCACCGTGCAGCTCGACAGCTATGACAGCTGCGCCTCGCAGTTGCCGGTGCGTTTCTACACGGTCAACGAAGGCGGCCATACCTGGCCGGGCAACCACTACCAGATCGGCCTGATCGGCCGCACCAGCCAGGACATCAACGCGACGCGGGTGATCTGGGATTTCGTGCGCGACTACACCCGCTGAAGCCGTTCACCAGGCGACGATGAAACCGGGACTTCAGTCCCGGTAGCGGCGCAGCAGGTCGCCATAGGCGTCGATGCGGCGATCCCTGAGGAAGGGCCACCAGCGGCGCACGTTCTCCGAACGGGCCAGGTCGACATCGACGACCAGCACCTCGGCATCCTCGGTCCCGGCCCTGGCCAGGAACTCGCCCTGCGGTCCGGCGACGAAGCTGGTGCCCCAGAACTTCGCGCCTTCGGTCTGGCCGGTCGGATCCGGTTCGTAGCCGATCCGGTTGGCGACGAGCACCGGCAGACCGTTGGCAACCGCATGCGAGCGCTGGATGGTCACCCAGGCTTCGCGCTGGCGTTCGCGCTCCTCGAACGGGTCGGCCGGATTGGCACCGATCGCGGTCGGGTAGAGCAGCAGGTCGGCACCGGCCAGTGCCATCAGGCGCGCGGCTTCCGGATACCACTGGTCCCAGCAGACCAGCAGGCCAAGCTTGCCGACGCTGGTTTCGATCGGCGTGAAGCCGAGATCACCAGGCGTGCCCGCGACGCCGCTGCTGGCGTCGCCAGGAGTGAAGTAGAACTTTTCGTAGTAGCCGGGATCGTCCGGGATGTGCATCTTCCGGTACTTGCCGGCAAGCGAGCCATCGCGTTCCAGTACCACAGCGGTGTTGTGGTATAGCCCTGGCGCGCGACGCTCGAACAGCGAGCCGACCAGCACGATATCCAGCTCCCTGGCCAGCGCGCCCAGCCACTCGGTCGACGGCCCCGGGATGCTCTCGGCGAGGTCGAACAGCTCGGTCGACTCGTGCTGGCAGAAATAAAGGCTGGTATGCAGCTCCTGCAGCATCACCAGCTGCGCGCCTTGCGCGGCGGCCTCGCGGATGCCGGCTTCGCTGGCGGCGATGCTGGTCGCACGGTCGCCGGAGCAGGCCTGCTGGACCAGGCCGACGCGCAGGTTCTTGGTCTTGGTCGTCATCGTCCGCCTCAGTTCAGGACCGGGAACTGCATGGTCACGCAGTGCAGGCCGCCGTACTGCTGGATCAGCGCATTGCAGTCGATGCCGATCACCTCGCGGCCGGGGAACAGCGGCCGCAGCCGCGACAGCGCCTCCTCGTCCAGCGCCTGGCCGTAGATCGGCACCAGCACCGCGCCGTTGATGATCAGGAAATTCGCGTAGCCGGCCGGCAGGCGGCGGCCGTCGTCGGCATCGAAGATCGGCTTCGGCAGCGGCAGGCCGACCAGTTTGTAGGGATTGCCCTGCCAGTCGCGCAGCGCGCGCAGTTCGGCGGCCATCGCTGCCAGGTCTTCGTAGTGGGCGTCGTTGCGGTCCTCGCAGGCCTGATAGGCGATCGTCGTCGCATCGCAGTAGCGGGCGATGGTGTCGATGTGGCCGTCGGTATCGTCGCCGATCAGGTCGCCATGTTTCAGCCACAGCACCCGGTCGAGGCCGAGCTGCGCTTTCAGCAGCGCCTCGATCTGCTCGCGGTTCAGGTGGGGATTGCGGGTCGGCGCCAGCAGGCAGCGCTCGGTGGTCAGCAGGGTGCCGTGGCCGTCGACTTCCAGCGCGCCGCCTTCGAGCACGAAGTCGATGGTTTCCACCGGCGCCGACCAGGCGCCGTACTGGTCGAGCTTTCGAGTCAGCGCGTTGTCGCGCGCAGCGGAAAACTTGTTGCCCCAGCCGTTGAAGGTGAAGTCGAGATGGACAAGACCGTGGCCGCGCTGGACGGTGATCGGGCCGTGGTCGCGAGCCCAGACGTCATCGTTCGCCACTTCATGGACGATCAGCCGCTCGCGCGGCACGCCAGCGGTGATCAGCCGCGCCTGTAGCGCGTCGGCGTCTTCGGCAACGTTGACGTGCAGGTGCTCGAAGCGGGCGATGGCGACCGCGATGGCGATGAAGTTGCGCTCGACGGCGTCGAAGTGGCGGGCGAAATCGCCGTCCTGACGAGGCCAGGTCAGCATCACGGCGGCTTGGGGCGCCCACTCGGGGGGAAGGGTTTGGCGGTGGTTCATGCCGGAATCGGTGCGTTGTTGAAGGGAGACAGACGCGATCCTGCGCCGCGTCGGAGCGCGATTGTCTCAGGTTGCCATGACGAGTCGGCGGGAAACAGAAGGATCTCGCCGCGCGGCCCGGAGCGTGAGTGGTGGCCGAATCCATGATCCAGAGCCGCTGTGGCCAGTATCGGGCCACACGGCCGACTTGACTCAGATCAAGGTGAGCCTTGGGTCTAGACCTGATGCTCGCTGCCAGGCGGTCGCGCAGACAAGCCGCGGGCCGACGGGCGACACGGGTCGGATCACGACCGGATTGGGGCGTTACGAGGGCTGCAAACATGCACGGTGAATTGATGGAGCTGAACCGAACGGTCATGCCTGCTGCTGTCACGGCTTTGGCGGTGGATGTCGGCCGCAATCCGGAGATCAGCGTGCTGGTGATCGACGATGATGAATTCCTGCGCGACACCGTGTCACGTCAGCTGCAGAGCCTCGGCATCGACCGCATCGTCACGGCGGCCGATGGGCTGCAGGCGCGGCAGCGTCTCCAGGAGTGCCCACCGTTCAGCATGGTGATCTCGGACCTGTGCCTGCCCGGCATGGATGGGGTCGAGCTGTTGCGGGTGATCGCGGAATGCCAGCGCCAGGCGGCGCTGGTGCTGATGAGTTCCAAGGATCAAAAGGTGCTTTCCGCGGCCAGCGGTGTCGCCCGTGCCCGGGGGCTGCGCGTGCTCGGCGCCCTCGGCAAGCCGGTGACGCGGACCAGTCTGCGGGCCATGCTGGCACTGTTGGTGGAGTCGGCGCCCGCTGCTGCGGGAGCGCCGGCCAGGGCAAGTGCGAGGCTCGACATCGATCCCGATGCGATCCGGACCGCGCTCGATCGCGACGAGATCGTGATGCACGCCCAGCCCAAGCTGGTGATCGCCAGCGGCGAACTGGCCGGCGTGGAGATGCTGGCGCGCTGGCAGTCGCCTCTGTATGGCAACGTGCCACCAGACCTGTTCATCGAGGTTGCCGAGCGGCATGGCCTGATGGAGCGGCTGACCGAGGTCGTGTTGCGCAAGTCCCTGGGCGCCTGCCGCGACTGGTCGCGTGAAGGACTGAAAACCTCGGTCGCGGTCAATTTTTCGGCCGGCGCGCTGCATCACCTCGATCTGCCGGACGTCATCGGCAGGCTGCTGGCTGAAGTTGGTGTGGCGCCGGAACAACTGGTGATCGAGATCACCGAGACCGCCACGATCCAGAATCGCCTGCATACGCTCGATGTGCTGACGCGCCTGCGGCTGCAGGGCATCGGCCTGGCAATCGATGATTTCGGCTGCGGCTACGCGACCTTGCAGCAGCTGAAGGAAATCCCGTTCACTGAACTCAAGGTCGACCGCTCGTTCGTCCACGCGGCCGCCACCGACGCGGCCGCGCGCAGCATCGTCGAGAACTGCATCGATCTGGCTCACGAGCTGGGGCTGATCGCTGTCGCCGAAGGCGTGGAAACGCGCCAGGACTGGGATCAGGTCGCAGCGCTCGGCTGCGATGTTGCCCAGGGCTATTACCTTGCCCGGCCTTTTGCCGTCGATCAGCTGGCGCCCTGGCTGGCGCGTCGCTGAGCGAGCTTCAACCGACGTCGGTGGTCGCCGCGTAGGCGCGGACTCGCTGGAATTCGACCTGCGCCCGCTGCATCAGCAGCTTGCACTCCTCGTGCAGCTCCCGCGTCGCGGCCAGTTCCAGCGCCGCGAGCAGGCGCGCCAGCGGTTTCGCCGCCGTAGTCATCGCCGAGCCGAGCAGACGATGAGCCAGCGCCGACAGTGCCGTGAAGTCGGCGCGTTCGATCGTCGCGGCCAGTTCGCCGAACAGTGGCTCGTTGATGCGCAGGAATTCCTTGACCAGCTCGGTTGCTAGTGCCGGGTCGTCGCCGATCAATTCGCGCAGGAATTCGGCGTCCACGGCCGCCTCGACCGCCGTTTCAGTCCGGGCCGGCGGCAAGGCATCGCCTGGCACCGGCACCGGCGCGGACCAGGGCAACAGGGCCTGGCGTAGCTGGACCAGACTCAGCGGCTTGGCCAGGAAGGCGTCGAAGCCCGCTGCACGGCAACGCTCGGCTGCGCCCGGCCCGGCCTGCGCGGTCATCACCAGCACCGGCAGGTGCGCGACGAGCAGGCCGGAGGCCTCCCGCTGCCGAATTTCCTGGAGCAGCGCGTAGCCGTCGAACTGCGGCATCTGCAGGTCGGTTAGCACCAGATCGAACGGCGATCCGGCGAGCAGGCGCAGGGCTTCCTGGCCGCCACCGGCGATGCTGACCTCATGCCCGAGCAGGGACAGCTGGCGCTCGATCACCAGACGGTTGGTCGGATGATCGTCGACCGCCAGCACCCTCAGGCGGCGCGACGATGACTCGGCGACAGTGTCCGGCACTGCGCTGTCGACACGGCCGGCCGCTTGCGCCACGGCACGCACCAGAGAGGCGCGGCTGACCGGCTCGTGCAGGGCGGTGACGACACCGCGCAGGCTGCGCAGCTTCAGCGCGCCGGCCTCTTCGAGCAGCGCCAGCACCGCATCGGCGTCGATCCGCGCACCGGCGGCTTCCAGATACTCGGCCAGCCAGGCGGCCTCGTCGGCCGCAGCCAGGCGGATGGCGATACGCAGGCCCTGAAGGCTTGGAATCGAGGGCTCGGTGGCTGGTTCGTCGGACGTCTCCGGCAGCAGGAATTCCAGCAGCACATGGAATTCGCTGCCTTCGCCCGGCGTGCTGTCGAAGTCGATGCTGCCGCCCATGCGCTGCACCAGCCCGCGGCAGATCGACAGGCCGAGGCCAGAGCCGCCGAAACGCGAGGCGGTCGAGGCTTCCGCCAGGCGGAAGCGTTCGAACAGATGCTTGCGCGCTTCCTGCGGAATGCCGACGCCGGTGTCGGCGACACTGAAGCGGACCCGGACGCCGAGCCCGGTCCACGCGTCCAGCTGGGCCCGGATCACGACCCGGCCGCTGGCCGTGAACTTGATCGCGTTGCTGCACAGGTTGTGCAGCACCTGGCGCAGGCGCATGGCGTCGCCGAGCACCTGCCTGGGCAGCGCCGGATCGACGTGACTGATCAGCTTGAGCTGCTTGGGCCGCGCGCGCGAGGCCAGGGTTTCGACACAGCCTTCAAGCACGTCCTCGATCGAGAATGGTGCCGTATCGAGATCGATGCGGCCGGCCTCGATGCGGGCCAGGTCGAGGGAGTTGTCGAGCAGATGCAGCAGGGATTGCGCCGACTCCCGCACCATGCGGATCGAATTGCGCTGATCGGCGTCGAGCTTCGAGTGCTCCAGCAGTTCCAGCACGCCGAAGATACCGTTCAGCGGTGTGCGCACCTCGTGAACCATGGTGGCCAGGTACAGCGACTTCTCGGCACTGGCGGCTTCGACGCTGTTCAGGGCCTGCAGCCGGTACGACAGGCGCTGCGCCGCGGCAGCGAGCTGGTCGATCTCGTCGGCAAACCAGGGTACCGTGGCCGGCGCGCCGAGCAGGGCCCGGGCCGCCGCGAATTCCTGCTCGGCGAGCAGGGGCAGCGCTTTCGAGATGCGCCGCAGGCGCCGCGCGACCGGTGTCAGAAACAGCCATAGCGTCAGGGCCGACAGGATCAGCGCGGCCAGGTTTTCGATCAGGGCGCCGCGCAGGGTCGCGAGGATCTTTGCCTGGTCGGCGGTGGTATCCAGAATCAGCAGGATATCGACCGGGGTCGGCGCGGCCCCCGCCAGCGGAAAGCGCAGCAGGATCAGCTTGGCATGGCCCTCGTCGGCGACGAGGGCGACGCTGCTGGCAGGGAGCGCCTGGGTTTCCGCGAGCCGGCCCAGGACCGGCAGCAGTTTCGGGGCGTGGGTCACGGCGTAGACGCGGCGGTCCCAGATCCCTTCCTCAGCCGTTGCCGCCAGCGCATCGTCGCGAGTCGACAACAGGGCGATATCGGCGCTGGTCTGCTGCGCGAAGGCCTGCATGGCCTCGGCGACCGACTGGCCGACGCTGATGATGAGTTCGCCGCCATCGCGGTCGAACGCAGGCTCGTAGACCACCTGATCGCAGTCTTTGCGGCAGACCAGCACCGTCGTCGGGCGATGTTCCTTGCGGACCCGGGCCAGCAGCGCCGCCTCCAGTTCCACCGGGACATCGGCGCTGCCGGCAAAGCTGTGGCGCGCGAGCGGACGCCCCTCGGCATCGAAGATCCGGATGCCGGACAGGTTGGCCAGCAGTTCCGGCGCCAGCAGTTCGGGGTCGAAAGGTCGATCCTTCAAGCTGGCAATCGATACCGTTGAACCCAGCTGGGCAGCTATCCGCTGCAAGCCCTTGGCCGAGGTTTCGAGCAGCCCCTCGAACACGAGACGGTAAGCGGCAAGCTTGGCTTTCTGCTCGGAATCGTGCTGTCTCAGCAGTTCGTGATAGAGCACCATGCCCAGGAAGCCATGAACCAGGCCGAGCAGCAGCAGCAGGGCGGCAAAGGCCTTCCAGCGCAGGCTCAGGGTTCGCGCCCATTTCGGTATTTTCGTCTCGTCCATGGTTGAGCCGGCGCTCAGAAACGATAGGCAGCCATCACCTGCAGGAGCTTCGAGCGGTCCGCGGGCGTCCGCCCGAGATTGTCCAGCGCGCCGATATTCGAGTGGCCCTGGATCAGGTGGAACTCGGCCCAGAGGCCCCAGTGTTCGGTCGGCGACCACTTGAGGCCGATCATCTCGTCGTGCGAGAAGCGGTCATAGCGGTCGCCGCCGCTCTGCTGCGCGTATTCGCGGCCGTCGCGGTCGTGGCGGTTGGAGAACGCTGCCTCGTAGCGGGCGACCGCCGTCCATTGCGGATGGAAGCGATAATCGCCCTGCAGATAGAAACCATCGCTGGCGGTCGTGAACGAGGGGCCGATGTTGCTCGCGCCCTTGGCGTACTGGACGACGTACTCGCCGGTCAGGCTGTAGCGCGGCTGGTTGTATTGCGCCGACAGCAGCCAGAACGACGCCGTCTCGCGGCCTTCGATCGGCGCTATCGGCAAGGGCTGTACGGCGATGGCGGCGTGGAGATAGCTCGCAGCCAGCCTGACCCGGCCGGCGTTCCAGTCGTCCTGCAGGCGGGCGACATAGAACTTGCTGACGCGGACATTGTTCGGTAGTGCGGTCGAGGTGCCCAGCAGGTTGCGCTTCTCGGCCGCGTTGAGGTCGAAGTTCAGACCGTAGTTTCCGGTCAGCGACAGCGCGTGCTCGCCGAGCACGTGCTCACCATAGAACTGGCCACCTTCGCGGGAAAAGATCACGCTGCGCAGGCCGCTGCGCTCGAAATAGACAGAATCGGGCAGAACGATGCCCGGGCGTGTGAACACGACATCGCGGGTGTCGTTGAAGAATCCATAGGGGTTCTTGACCTTGCCGATGCGCAGGCCGGCATTGCTTCCGGCGGTCGACAGTACGCGGTAGTCGAGCTGCGCGAAGTCCAGGCGCAGGCCCTCGGTGTCGAGTCTGCCGGCACGGCGCAGGATGCCCTGTGCCGAGATCAGCAGGTCAGGGCGGATGGCCACCGTGCTGTTCAGGCCCAGCTCGTAGAAATTGCCGCTGCCGTTCCGGCTGTCGCCGAAATAATTGTTGCCGTCGCTGAGCGAAAAGCCCTGCGCGGCAAAGCCGTGGAACTGGTAGTCGAAGGCCATGGCCGGCGCCGTCACAGCCGCCAGGCTGATCAGGATCAGCGCCGGCCGCCGGGCTCGCAGCGGCCAGGAACGTGGCTGATTCTTGCGTCTCCTCGCGGCAGAAAGCAGTCGGCGGTGGGTGGTTTTCAGGTTCAAGCTGCCGGCTCCTAGAAACGGTACGCCGCCATGAACTGCAGCAATACCGTGTGCCTGGCCAGGTCTCGCCCTTCGTTGTCGAGATCGGGCGCGCCGTTGCTGCCCTGGATCAGATGCAGTTCGGTCCACAGCCCCCAATGCTCGGTCGGCAGCCACTTCAGGCCGATGGTTTCATCATGTCCGAACCGCCGGTAGCGGTCCCTGCCGGTCCGTTCCGCATAGTCCCGGCCGTCGCGATCGTGGCGGTTGGCAAAGCTTGCGCTGTAGCGCGTCAGCAAGGTCCAGCGCGGCGCCACCCGGCAGGCGGCCTGGAGATAGAAGCCATCACTGGAGGCATTGGTCGGGCTGGCGTAGTTGCTGACGCCTTTGGTGTAGTCGAGGAAGTATTCGCCGGTCAGCGTAAGGCGCTCGGCGTTGTACTGGGCCGACGCGACCCAGACCGCGAAGTCTTGGTAGCCCTCCAGCGGCGAGTCCGGACGGGGCTGGAGCGTGAACGAAGCGTGCAGGTAAGTCGCCGCGAACTTGAGCCTGCCACCGTTCCATTCGTCCAGCAGTTGCGCCGTGTAGAAACGCCCCAGGCGTACCTCGTTGGGCAGATCGTGAGCGCCCAGCAACTGCCGCTTCTGCTGCTGGTTGAGCCCGTGCTCGAGATCGTAGTTGGCGCTCAGCGACAGCACGTGCTCGCCGAAGCTGTGCGCGGCGTACAGCTGTCCGCCATCGCCGGAGAACAGGAGGCTGCGCAGGCCGAGGGCTTCCAGATAGACGGCATCCGGCAGCGTGATGCCAGGCCGGGTGAACACCACGTCGCGGGTATCGTTGAACAGGCCGTAGGGCTTCCGGACCCGGCCCAGGCGCAGGCCGGCGTTGCTGTCGGCGGTCGCCAGGAAACGGTAATCGATCTGTGCGAAATCGAGACGCAGACCTTCGGTATCGGTCCGTCCGGCGCGTCTCATCAGGCCCTGCGCCGAGACCAGCAGATCCGGCGTCAGCGCCGCAGTGCCGTTGACGCCGAGTTCGTAGAAGTTGGCGCTGCCGTGCCGGCTGTCGCCGAAGTAGTTGTCGCCATCGCTCAGGGAGTAGCCCTGCGCGGCAAAGCCGTGCAGCTGATAGTCGAACGCGGCTGCCGGCCCGGCCAGCGCGCTCAGCGCTGCGACCAGGACAGTTCCGCACAGCCAATGGCGACGGCGAATCATGGTGCTTTCCGCTCGGTGGCAGGGGAGGCGACATAACCGATAGCGCCAGGCGTGTCCTGCACCTTCTGCCGCATCTCGTCTTCGCTGTGCACCTGGGTCGGGGCCAGTCCGGTGCCGGTGAAGACGAGCCGGTCCCAGGTATTGCGCAGCACATAGGGGTACATGCCGAGCTGTCCTCGGCAGAATTCGTCGTGCGCAGCGTCGTTGTCGGGCATCACGAAGACCCTGACCGGCTTGCCGTCGGGCCATTCGCGGAGGCGCATCGTGAATATGGCGCGCAGCAGTTCCCGGCTCAGCGGCGTGCGGGCATGATCGGCGTGGGTGACGACTTCGGCGGCCGCTGCTGGCAGGTTCAGGATCAGCAGCAGGCCGAGTGCCAGCAGCAGCCGGCGCGAAGGCTTCACGTCAAGCTGGCATGGCCTACCGGTCTGCGCGCTGCCTGCCGTCATTCCCTGGCCTCTTCCCCGTTCGACCGGCTCGTATATGGTCCCGGACCAACCCTGCCCGGCCGCCGATTTCTGCTTCTGAGCGTACAGCGCTGGCACTGGCAGTGACCGATCCGGAGGACTACCGGTAGAAAATTGACCACCCAGGCTGATCAACGGGCTGCGGTTCAGCTGCCGCAGGCATCAGTTCGCTGTGCTTGTTGCCCCAGCCACAGGCAGCAGATGAATAGCCAGAAAGATCAGAAGGTCATTCCTCGGCGCTCTCCGCTTGAGACTGCCGGGGCTGTTCAGCTGTTCAGCCGTCCGCAGCACTCAGCTCGTCGGTATTGAACAGCGGTGCGGGCCGATCCGGCACCACGACATCGACGACGTGGTCGTTCTCGAAGAACACCGAGAAGCCGCCCGACGAATTGTTGTAATCCCAGCGGGTGATCAGCGGTTGGGCTGCTGAGCCGCCACCGACGGCGGCATGCCGGGTCAGCGGTTCACCGTAGCGTTTCAGCACTTTCGCCTGGACCTCGCCGCGCTTCGGCAGCGCGATCGCCGGCTCGGCTGCGCTGGCGGATGCCGGCTTCGGTAGTTCCAGCACTTCGGCCGCTGCCGGCAAAGCCAAGCTGACGACGAGCAGGCCGAGCGTGCGGACGGAGATCGTCTTGGACATGGGAAGGGAAGGCCCGAGTGGCATGGAAGGAGCAAAAAAAGCATAGCACCGGGGTTTGGGCCGGCACAGCACGCGGGGCGGCCGGCAAGCCGCGTTCGTCGCCGCCCTGCATCCAATCGTCGCCCCTGATCCGTACCAAGAGGCATGAAGCAAATATGTGCCCTGTCAGCCGCCGCTGAGGGGGACCTTCGATGACTTATTTTCGGCTCGGTCTGTACTTTGGCCAAGCCTCATGGCTCACCCAGGGGTTGGAAGTTGACCGGTTCCGCGCAAGCGGAGCCGGTTTTTTTATTTCAGGATGACTCCAGTACCGCACTTTGCTGGACTACGCCACAGCCATATACAGCAAGTTTATCAATGACTTAGGCGAGTTCAACATATGCCGGTGCTTTCTGAAACTTGACCCGGCTTCCCTTCTACTGGCTCCTACGAGGCTCCTGGGAATCGGGTCTTTCCGAGGAGTCATCATGGCTAAGATCAAGCTCACCAAGTCCGCAGTAGATGCGGCACAACCCCAAGCGCAAGCCATCGAGCTGCGCGATACCCTTGTTCCCGGCTTCCTGTGCAAGATTACGCCGGCCGGTCGCAAGGTGTTCATGCTCCAGTACCGAACCAACGCCGGCGAGCGACGCAAGCCGGCCCTGGGCCTGTTCGGCGAGCTGACCGTTGAACAGGCCCGCTCGCTGGCGCAGGAATGGCTGGCCCAGGTGCGCCGGGGCGGCGATCCGGCAGCGGACAAGGCCGAGGCACGCCAGGCACCCACCGTTGAGGAATTGTGCAAGAAGTTCATGGAGGACTACTCCAAGAAGCGCAACAAGCCCAGCACCCGAGTCGGCTATCAAGGCGTCATCGACCGCTGCATCATCCCGCTGCTGGGCCGCAAGAAGGTTCACGACGTGAAGCGGCCGGACGTTGCCGGGCTGATGGAGAAACTTTCATACAAGCAGACCGAGGCGAACAAGGCGTTCAGCATCCTGCGCAAGATGTTCAACATGGCGGAGGTGTGGGGCTATCGGCCAGACGGCACCAATCCTTGCCGCCATGTCCCGATGTTCCCTGCCGGCAAGTCCACCCATCTCATCAGCGACGACGACATGGGCAAGCTGTTCCGGCAGCTCGACAAGATCGAGGTCGAAGGGCTTGAGAACTACGTCATCCCTCTGGCGATTCGCCTGCAATTCGAGTTCGCCGCCCGCCGCTCCGAAATCGTCACGCTCGAATGGGAATGGGTCGATCTGGAGAATCGGCGCGTCGTCTGGCCCGACAGCAAGACCGGCGGCATGTCCAAGCCCATGAGCGAGGAAGCCTACCGGCTGCTTTCGACGGCACCGAGACAGGAAGGCAATCCCTATGTGCTGCCGTCGCCACGCCATCCGGCGCAGCACCTGACCACAGGCGAATATTACGGCGGCTGGTGCCGCGTGCTCAAGGCGGCGGGTGCGACGCACGTGGGGACGCATGGCATCCGCCATCGCTCTGCGACCGACATTGCCAATTCAGGTATCCCGGTCAAGGTCGGCATGGCGCTGACGGCGCACAAGACCGTCGTGATGTTCATGCGCTATGTCCACACCGAGGACGATCCAGTGCGCGAGGCGGCCGAACTGGTGGCGAACCGGCGCAAGGCGATTACCGGCGCCAAGCAGCCTCCTGCGGAGGCGACAGCATGACCAGGCGCCGGTCATCTGTGGCATCGCCCGCAGCGCCGTCGGCGCTGCTGGGCGACATTCGGGCACTGATCGAGGCGGCGCGTAAGCACGCCGCCTCGACGGTGAATAGCGAGCTGACGATGCTCTACTGGCGCATCGGCCAGCGCATCCACACGCAGGTCTTGGACGGGCGCCGGGGCGCTTATGGCAAGGAAGTCTTGCCTACCCTGGCGGCGCAGTTGGTGAAGGAGTACGGCAGCAGCTTTGCCGAGCAAAACCTGCGCCGCATGGTGCAGTTCGCCACCACCTTCCCCGACGAGCAGATTCTCGTATCACTGATACGAGAATTGAGCTGGACGCACTTCATTGCCCTGATCCCGCTGAAAGACCCGCTCCAGCGGGACTACTACGCGCAGATGGCGAGCGCCGAGCGCTGGAGCGTGCGCACGCTGCGCGAGCGCATCGACTCGATGCTGTACGAGCGCACGGTACTGTCCCAAAAGCCGGGCGAGACGATCGCGCAGGAGCTGGCGACGATGCGCGATGCGCAGCGCATGTCGCCCGCCCTGGTCATGCGTGACCCGTACATCCTCGACTTCCTGGGACTGCGGGACACATGGCAGGAAGGCGACTTGGAGGCGGCGATCATCCGCGAAATGGAATCCTTCCTGTTGGAGCTGGGCGCAGGTTTCAGCTTCGTGGCTCGGCAGAAGCGCATCCAAATTGACGGCGAAGATTTCCACCTTGACTTGCTGTTCTACAACCGCAAACTGCGGCGGCTGGTGGCAGTGGAGTTGAAGGTCGGCGAGTTCAAGGCGGCTTTCAAGGGACAGATGGAGCTTTACCTTCGCTGGCTGGACAAGCACGAACGGGAGCCGGAGGAAGCCTCGCCGCTGGGAATCATCCTTTGCACCGGCAAAAAGCGCGAGCAGATCGAATTGCTGGAGCTGGACAAGTCGGGCATCCACGTCGCCGAGTACCTGACCGCCTTGCCGCCGAGGGGCGTGCTGGTGGAGCGGCTACAACAGGCAACGCAGCGGGCGCAGTTGCAGATCGAGCAGCGCAAGACCGACAACGAGTAGCCCTGCCCCAAGCAGTCGGGCGTCCCGGCGTGCCGCCGTCGGGTTCGCGGGCTGCGCCCCGCGCTTCGTGCCGAATCGCGGCCATCCGGCTTTGACCCCTGACGCCTCCGGCCCTCTCGGGCCTGCGTGCTTCGCTTGCCCAAAAGACGACAGTGTGCAGTGGGCGGGGTGTGGGCGGTCTTGCTGTTCCCTTCACCGTATCACGGCGTTCTCGCCGTCAAGGGCGGCGCGTGCCATGCACGCTTGCGTCCTGGCGGCCGTCTGCGACCCCTGACTGCTTGCGCTGCGCCGTGCTGGCCACGGTTCCGGGCAATTCCGCCCGAGCAACCGGAGCACGATCATGTCGCAACTGTCCTTTTCCTCGTTCGATGCCTCGCTGATGGTGCGCGATGCACAGGGCCGCTACCTGCTGGCGACGGCCGACCAAATTCTGGAGGCCGCGCGCCAGGCCATCGAGTACAAGATGCAGCGCGGTGCGTCGTTCAGTTCGCCGGTGGCGGTCAAGGAGTACCTGAGCGCCAAGTTGGCTGGTTTCGAGCATGAAGTCTTCGCTGTGCTGTTCTTGGATACGCAGCATCGCCTGATCGAATACAGCGAGCTTTTCCGAGGCACCATCGACAGTGCATCGGTGTATCCACGCGAGCTGGTCAAGGAGGCGCTGCGGCTCAATGCGGCAGCGGTCATCGTTTCGCACAACCATCCGAGCGGCAACCCCGAACCGAGCGGCGCCGACAAGGTACTGACCCAGCGGCTCAGGGAGGCGCTGGCGCTGGTGGATGTCCGCACGCTGGATCACATCATCGTGGCGGGTGGCAGCACCATATCCTTCGCCGAACGCGGTCTGATTTGACCGAGGGGGCTTCGGCCCCCATTTTGCTGCGATGGCGGCTCTCAGATCGCTGCTTGATTGACGCGCCGGCTCAGGGCTTCGGCGCTTTCCTTGCGTTCGCTGTAGCGATCTACCAGATATGGCGCCACGTCGCGCGTGAGCAGCGTGAACTTCATCAGCTCTTCCATCACATCCACGATGCGGTCGTAATAGGCCGAGGGCTTCATGCGTCCCGCTTCATCGAACTCCTGGTATGCCTTGGCGACCGAAGACTGGTTTGGGACGGTCAGCATCCGCATCCAGCGGCCCAACACGCGCATTTGGTTAACGGCGTTGAAGGACTGCGATCCACCCGACACCTGCATCACCGCCAACGTCTTGCCCTGTGTCGGGCGCACCGCGCCGACCGACAGAGGAATCCAGTCTATTTGGGTCTTCATCAAGCCGGTCATGGCACCGTGGCGCTCGGGCGAACTCCACACCATGCTTTCGGCCCATTGCACCAGTTCGTGCAGTTCCCTGACCTTTGGGTGATCGTGAGGCGCGTCATCCACCAACGGCAGGCCCGAGGGGTTGAACATCCGTGTCTCGCCGCCGAGCGCGCTCAGGATGTGTGCCGCTTCTTCAGCAGCCAGGCGGCTGAACGAGCGTTCGCGCAGCGAGCCATAGAGCAGCAGGAAGCGCGGCGCGTGGGTGGCACGCTCGGGTGCCATTAACCGCTGGGCATCGGGTTGCTGGAACAGCGCGGTGTCGATATTGGGTAGGTCGATTCTGGATTCAGACACGGCGGCCTTCCGCATTCACGACGGCTTCGCCGTCTTCCTTGCTGAATGCACCGCGCTGCGGCTGGGGCAGGATGTCCAGCACCGCTTCCGAAGGTCTGCACAGCAGTGCGCCCAGCGGCGAGACCACGATGGGGCGGTTGATGAGGATGGGGTGCTGGAGCATGAAGTCGATTAAATGTTCGTCGCTCCATTTGGAATCATCCAGGCCCAATTCCGCATAAGGTGTGCCTTTCTCGCGCAGCACCGCACGCACTGGCACACCCATCGCAGCGATCAGCGTTTTCAGCGTCTCGCGGTCGGGCGGTGTTTTCAAGTATTCGATGATGGTCGGCTCTTCGCCGCTGTTGCGAATCAAGCCCAGCACGTTGCGCGACGTACCGCAGTCGGGGTTGTGATAGATGGTGATCTGGCTCATGCCATTGCCTCGGTTCAGGGATTCGTGGGGTTGGCGGAATACATGCTGGCGCCCTTGAGCCGCCACCGGCGGCCCAACCGCAAGGCGACATGCACCAGCAGGATGAGCACCGGCACTTCCACCAGCGGCCCGATCACCGTGGTGAAGGCGACAGGCGAAGCCAGGCCGAACGACGCAATAGCCACGGCGATGGCCAGCTCGAAGTTGTTGCCTGCGGCAGTGAAGGCGATGGCGGTGGTGCGTGGGTAGTCGGCCTGGATCAGCCGGCCCATAAAGAAACTGATGAGGAACTGGATCACGAAGTAGAGTGTCAGCGGCACGGCAATCTTTAGCGCGTCCATCGGCAGGCGCACCACGTCGGCACCTTTGAGGCTAAACATGGCCACGATGGTGAACAGTAGCGCCGCCAGCGTGATGGGACTGATCCGCGGCAGGAATGCACGCTCGTACCAGTCCTGGCCCTTGCGTCGAATCAGCGAGCGCCGGGTCAGGTAGCCGGCCAGGAACGGGATGCCCAGGTAAATCAGTACCGCCTCGGTGATCGTCCAAAAGCCCACGTCAATGACGCTGCCTTGCAGGCCGAACACAGGCGGCAGCACCGACAGGAAGAACCAGGCATAGGTCGAGAAGAACAGGATCTGGAAGATCGAATTGAAGGCGACCAGGCCCGCGACATACTGGTTATCACCACGCGCCAACTGGTTCCACACAAGCACCATAGCGATGCAGCGTGCCAGTCCAATCAGGATCAGGCCGGTCATGTATTCCGGCTGGTCGCGTAGGAAAATCACCGCCAGCACGAACATCAGCACCGGCCCGATGATCCAGTTTTGCACCAGTGACAGCAACAGCACGCGCCGGTCGGCGAAGACCTCGTGTAGCGTCTCGTAGCGCACCTTGGCCAGCGGCGGGTACATCATCAGGATCAGGCCGATGGCGATCGGGACGTTGGTCGTGCCGATCGAGAGCGCATTGAGCGCATCGGGCAAACCGTCGAAGAACGTACCCAATGCAACACCCAGCGCCATCGCGGCGAAAATCCAGACGGTGAGATAGCGATCTAGGAAGGACAGGCGCGATGGCGTGTTCAGCATCGAATGCCCGCTTTGGGGGCTGTCGTGATTCATGAGGTTTTCCTGTTTGCCAAAGCCCGCAGACGCTCCACTCCCACCGGCTCTTCGGTCAGAAGCGGCACGACAGCATGGCGTTGGGCATGTTGTGTGGCCACGGCGTCGATTTCCCGCAACTCGTTGCGTGCACGCTGGCGCAGCAGCGGGGAATGCGGATGTGCGGCCGCCACGCTGTTGTTAACGATCCAGGCCCACGGCTCGATGCCCGCGCGGCGCAGGTCGTCTTGCAGGTTGGCCGCTTCCAGCACGGGCGTGGTTTCGGCCAGGGTGACAATGAGCACCTTGGTCTGCTTCGGATCTTGCAACTGCATCATCGGCGTCGTGAAATGAACGCCCGTCTCACCCATCTGCCGGGCGATGTCGCGGTGGTATGCGCCGGTGGCGTCGAGCAGCAGCAAGGTGTGGCCTGTGGGCGCGGTGTCCATCACCACGAACTTTCTGCCCCCTTCGCGGATGGCACGGGAGAATGCCTGGAACACCGCGATTTCCTCGGTGCAGGGCGAGCGCAGGTCTTCTTCCAGCAAGGCGCGGCCTTCGGCATCGAGCTGCGCGCCCTTGGTGTCCATCACATGCTGGCGATAGCGTGCCGTGGCTTCCTGGGGGTCGATGCGGCTGAGAGCCAGATTGGGAAGCGAACCTTCCAGCGTGTCGGCCAGATGCGCAGCCGGGTCGGAGGTGGTCAGATGCACGGGCAGGCCCCGGCCCGCCAGCTCCACGGCAATGGCAGCGGCCAGCGTGGTCTTGCCCACGCCGCCTTTGCCCATCACCATGACCAGACCGTGCCCATCGGCAGCGACTTCATCGACCAGGGCGGATAAGTCCGGCGCATTGATCTGGTCGGGCAGCTCGATGGCATCGGCGCCATATGTGGCGTCGGTATCGACCAGCAGATGGCGCAGAGCGTCGAGGCCCACGAGGTTGAACGGCTTGAGCGCGATCTGATCCCGAGGCAACGCCTGGAGGACAGACGGAATGGCGGCCAGCGTAGCCTGCTCTTTTTCGTAGATGGCAGCGGCAAGCGTATCGGTTTCGGCCTCGCTGGCAGGAAATACGCCGTTGATGACCAGGTGTTGCTGTGACAGGCCGATAGCGGCCAGTTCTTCATGGGTGCGGGCCGCCTCGCGCAGCGTGGGGCGCTGCGCACGGGCAACCAGCACTAGACGAGTGCGCAAGGGATCGGCCAACGCCTCTACCGCAGCCTTGTACTGACTGCGCTGTTTTTCCAGGCCCGCCAGCGGCCCCAGGCACGACGCATCGCCTTTGCCTGCTTCCAGAAAGCCACTCCATGCGCCCGGCAGTTGCAGCAGGCGGATGGTGTGGCCGGTAGGGGCTGTGTCGAAAATGATGTGCGCGTAATCCTGCGTCAGCGCCGCATCGGTCAGCAGGGCCGTGAACTCATCGAAGGCGGCGATTTCCGTGGTGCAGGCACCCGACAGGGATTCTTCGATGCCATCCACTACCGCATCGGGCAACACGCCTCGCACTGGGCCGACTATGCGGTCACGGTACGCTTGCGCGGCTGCCTGCGGGTCGATTTCCAGTGCCCATAGATTCGGCACGGCGGCAATCATCGTGATGTGGTTTCCGATGCGTTCGCCGAAAACCTGCCCCACGTTGGAAGCCGGGTCGGTACTGACGAGCAGCACACGCTTGCCCTGGGTCGCCAGTTGCACGGCCGTTGCGCAGGCGATGGAGGTCTTGCCGACGCCCCCTTTGCCGGTGAAAAACAGGAAGCGAGGCGGCTGGGTCAGGAAGTGCATGGGATCTCCTTGTTCAGCAGCAGCGGCCGCCAGAGCAGCAGGCGTTTTGGGCTGGCGAGGCTTCGGGCGCCTCGATGCCAGCCCAGCGGGTCAATTCGCTTCGGCTGGGGTAGCGACCGGCCAAGGCCACCTCACCATCGACCAGAACCAGGGGCAGCGCCTCTTGGCCCGAGCGTTGTAAAAAGCCTTTCACTGTCGGGTTTTCGGCGAAAGCGAGGGGTTGCTGTGCCAGGTTGAAGCGTTCGACCTGAGCACCGTGTTGCTTGGCCCAATCCACATCGGCGGCGAAGTTCACCAAGTTTTGATCCACTTCAACGCCACATACGCCGGTGCTACAACATAGCGCCGGGTCGAAAATCTGGATGCTTGGCATGGGGTGTCCTTTCAAATTGGTTGTTGATGAAGTGACGCTCTTCACTCTTGGCCGATGTTTCGCAACTCGCGTTGCAGCGACATGGCGTCCAGGCGTTGCAGTGGCAGCGAGAGAAACAGCTCGATGCGGCGGCGCAAAATCAGCGCGGCATCCTTGAACGCTTTGAGTCGTTGTTCTTCGCTACCTTCGACGGCTGCCGGATCGGGCACGCCCCAGTGAGCCGATACCGGCTTGCCCGGCCAAAACGGGCAAGCCTCGCCGGCGGCGTTGTCGCAGACGGTAAAAATGAAGTCGAACACCGGCGCCCCCGGCGCTACGAACTCATCCCAGCTTTTGCTGCGGTAGCCAGTCGTTGGCATGTGCAGCCGCTCCAGCGTGGCGAGCGCCAGCGGATGCACTTCGCCCTTGGGCTGGCTACCTGCCGAGTACGCCCGAAAGCGCCCTTGGCCCAGTTTGTTGAGGATGCCTTCGGCGAGGATGGAACGTGCGGAATTGCCCGTGCAGATGAACAGTGCGTTGTATGCGGCCTCTGTGGTCATGGTGTGCTTTCTCAACAGCAGGAAGAACGGGGGCTTGCTGTGCAGCAAGCCGGTGCGGTGATCGGTGTCGTGACTGAAGCCGCTTCATGGAAGACCGGGATGCTGCCTAACGTGTGGAAGTGCTCCCAGGCAATACCCTGCGGGTCGGTGACCCAATGCTTCTCGCTGCGTGCGTAGCAGCAGGTGGTCGTGCCTTCGTCGAGCAACGCCATGTCGGCGGCTTGTGCGCGGAGTTTCAGGGCGGCCAGTTCCTCGGCGTCGTCGGTCTGGATACCCAGGTGGTCGATGCCCGGCTTGCTGCCGCGCGTGGAGATGGCGAAGTTGACCGGCGGGTCTTCGAGCATCCACTTCGCGTAGTCGCCTTCGACGCGCGCAGGCTGCGCCGCGAATAGTTGGGAATAGAAGCCGATGCTGCGGTTCAAGTCATCGACGTGCAGGTGGACGTGGAAGCGCTTCATGGAGAGTTCCTTTCAGCAGGAGGCACAGGTGGAGGGAGATTCAGTGACTTCGCATACGCCGCCCTGGCAGCAGTGCTCGGTCATGTAGCCAAGCAGACTGTTCATCTGCGCGAAGTCAGCGCGATAGATCAGGTTGCGCCCTTGCTGTTCGATGGTGACGAGGCCAGCGTGAGCCAGCTCCTTCAGATGGAAGGACAGAGAGTTGCGGGCCACGTCGAGCTGGTCGGCCAAGACGCTGGGCGTCAGCCCCTCGGGGCCTGCGACGACCAGGGCGCGGAACACGCGCAGGCGTTGGGTGTGGGCCAGGGCGCCGAGGGCGGAAACAGCTTGATCTTCGTTCATAGTTCGATAATACAACATTTATTGAATCATTGCGCAAGAAACCAGCAAACAGAACCTCGTAGCGCCCCGGCGTGCCGCCGTCGGGTTCGCGGGCTGTGTCCCGCGCTTCGTGTCGAATCACGGCCATCCGGCTATGCCCCCTGGCGCCTCCGACCTGGGTGCTCTGCTCGCCTAAAACCGACGCATATGGAGGTGCAAGGGAGGCGGTCTTGCTGTTCCCTTCATCGTGCCACGGCGTGCTCGCCGTCAAGGGCTGCGCGCCGATGGCGCTTGCGTCCTGGCGGCCGTCGTTGACCCCTGACTGCTTGCGCTGCGCCGTGCCACGGAAGGGTCGGGCAATTCCGCCCGGCAACCCTTCAGGAGTTCACCATGAACAACGCACTCATCACTGACGAGCAGCGCATCGTGCTGCTGGCCAACGGCCGCGAATCGCTGGAGAACCCGGACTTCGATCCGGCGCCCGTGGTCAAGCTGTTCACGCCGGATAGCGGCGCGACCTGGCTGCTAACCGAGATTGATCCCGACGACCACGACCACGCCTTTGGTCTTTGCGACCTGGGCCTGGGGATGCCGGAAATCGGCTGGGTCAGCCTGGGCGAGCTGGCGACGGTGCGCGGCGGGCTGGGCTTGCCGATCGAGCGCGACCTGTCTTTCCGCGCCGAGAAGCGGTTGAGCGCCTACGCACGCGATGCGCGGCTGGCCGGGCGGATCGCTGTCTGACTCGGCCCTGGGAGCGCCGCAAGGCGCTCCTTGTGCTTTCTCAACCTTTGCAGGAGATCCATGCCATGAGTAGCCATCACGACTAGATCATCGAAATCACGGCGCAGCACGATGCGCTCAAACCGTTCGCGCCGGAGAACGGGCAGCCGCTGTGCTTCAAGATCGGCGACGCGGTGATCTACACCAACGAGTTTGGTGTGCAGTTCTGGCGCCGCGTCACCGGGTTCTACCAGCCCACCGAGCCTTCGGGGTTGTATGCGCGTGGTAGGCGCTACTACCTGAACTCGACTTCGCCGTGGATGCCGGTTGCGGAATCCAGCCTGTGTCCTGACGACTCGGCGTGATGCCTTCGCGCCCCTGACGGGGCGCTGCGCTTGCCTCCAGGGGAAAGCCCTGCGGGCCACCCCCGCCGCGCGATGCTTAGCGCCCCTCAAAGACCGCCGAACCGGCTACGCGGGATCGGCCAGACCGAAGCAATCACCGGCACAACTGGCTCTGCTTCCCGATGCTTGGCGAATGAGCTTGTGCATCGAGCTTTGAAATCCGGGCGTCCCCGGCCAAGAAACATGGCCGGTCGCGCTGTCGTGCTGCGCATCGAACCCCCTGCGGGGTTTCGCCCCTGACGGGCTTCCATCGTTCCCTCGCTCCGCTCGGCTGACGCCTCCGGCCCGGCTTCCAGCTTCGGGCCTGCGCGCTTCGCTTGCCGTGCGGTTCGGCACACAGGGAAGGCCGTTGCCTTGTCGAGCCGTCTCCCCTGACTTCATCACCTTGTCCGCGACTGTAGCCCGCGCCCGTGCGCCGTCAAGGCGCGCAGGGCCGTGTCCTCGGCTTCGCCTGCGGGCCGCACCAACCCTGCGCTTGCCTCCTTGACGGCACCCGTTCGCGTGCTCCTGACCGTCGCGGGCGATGAACTCAGGAAAGACGGTGGCAACAGGGCCAACCGGGTTCCTCGTGCCGACCGCACCGAACAACCGAAAGGCTGGGCTCCGAATCTAGGAATCCGGTGTGCGGTTTGAACAGCAAACCCTTTTCGTCAGGAGAAAGACCATGCAACTCGCATCCCGTTTCGCTTCCCATTCCCCAGCACTGCGCAGCGACTACCCGCTGTCCGATGACCAGATTCGCAGGGTGGCCCCGTCCATCTTCGCGGATGCCCCGCATGAGAGCCGTTCCGAGCGGTACAGCTACATCCCCACCGCCACGGTGCTGACCGAGCTTCGCAAGGAGGGGTTTCAACCCTTTATGGTGACGCAGACCCGCGTGCGCGATGAAGGCCGCCGCGAGCACACCAAACACATGATTCGCCTGCGCCACGCCAGCCAGATCAACGGCGCGGAAGCCAATGAAATCGTGTTGCTGAACTCGCACGACGGCACCAGCAGCTATCAGATGCTGGCCGGGATGTTCCGGTTCGTGTGCAGCAATGGCCTTGTGTGTGGCGACACCGTGGCGGACGTGCGCGTACCCCACAAAGGCGACGTGGCCGGGCACGTCATCGAAGGCGCTTTCGAGGTGTTGAGCGGCTTCGAGCGGGTGAAGGAATCCCGTGACCTGATGCGCAGCATCACGCTGGACGAAGGCGAGGCCGAAGTGTTCGCCCGCGCTGCGCTGTCGCTCAAGTACGACGACCCCGACAAGCCCGCACCCATCACCGAATCGCAAATCCTGATGCCGCGCCGGTTCGACGACCGCCGCCCGGACTTGTGGAGCGTGTTCAACCGCACGCAGGAGAACCTGACCAAAGGCGGATTGCATGGCCGCAGCGCCAACGGACGCCGCCAACGTACCCGCCCCGTGCAGGGCATTGATTCCGATGTGCGCCTGAACCGCGCCCTGTGGCTGCTGGCCGATGGCCTGCGCCAGTTGAAAGCCTGATTCCCCACGCGGCAGGGGCAGGCAGCAGCCCTTACCGCTTCTTTCGCTGCTGCATTTCCTAACCGCAAGGAGTTATCATCATGAACGCCATCACCCAAACCGAAGCCCGCGCCGTCAATACCGCCGCAGCTATCCCGCTGGAAGCCGCCGACCCGACCAAGAACCTGATTCTGGTTCCGTTGTCACGGTTGGTACTGCGCCCCACGGGCCGCAACGTGCGCAAGACCCCGCGCATGTCGATTCCCGAACTTGCCGCGAGCATCCAGCGCGTGGGCCTGCTGCAAAACCTGATTGTGATTGCATCCGCCGATGGCGAGCATTACGAAGTCGTGGCCGGTGGCCGTCGCCTCGCCGCCTTGAAGCTGCTGGCGAAGAAGCATCGCATCAGCAAGGAATGGGAAGTGCCTTGCCTGCTGGTGGCCGATGGAACCGCCCGCACGGCCAGCCTCACCGAGAACGTGCAGCGGGAGGCCATGCACCCGGCAGACCAGTTTGAAGCCTTCGCGGCGCTGGTGGCCGAAGGACGGCCCATCGAGGACATTGCAGCGGATTTTTCCGTCACGCCGCTGGTGGTGCAGCGCCGCTTGAAGCTGGCGAATGTCTCCCCGCGCCTAATGGCCGACTATCGCGCCGATGCCGTGAGCCTTGACCAGTTGATGGCCCTTGCCATCACTGACGAACACACTGCGCAGGAAGCGGCGTTCTACGATGCCCCGCAATGGCAGCGCCACCCCTCGCACTTGCGCGAGCGCCTGACCGAACGGGAAATCGACGCCTACCGGCATCCGTTGGTGCGCTTTGTCGGGCTGGACAGCTACGAAGCCGCAGGCGGCGGGATTCGCCGTGACCTGTTCGCGGAAGGTGACGCGGGCGTGTATCTGACCGATGCCGCGTTGCTGGAACGGTTGGTGCAAGACCGGCTGGCAGGCATTGCCGCCAATGTTCGCGCCGAAGGTTGGGCATGGGTGGATGCCACGCCGGGAATGACCCATTCCGACCTGCACGCCTTCCAGCGTGCGCCCAGGGAGCGACGCGAGCCAATCAAGCGCGAGGCCCAACGTATCGAGAAGCTGCAAGCCAAGCTGCACGAACTGGCCGAAGCAGTGGATGCCGCGCTGGACGCCGAGGACGAGGACAAGGCCGACGCGCTGCAAGAGGAAGGCGAAGCCGTGGGCGAGCAATTGCAGGCGCTGGAAGATGGCTTGCAGGACTACAGTCCGAACGTGAAGGCCGCAGCCGGGGCTATCGTCACCATCGACCGCAACGGCGAAACCGTGATTCATCGCGGTTTGATGCGTGAGGCCGAAGCCAAGGCGCTGCGCACGCTGGAACGCTTGCGGCAGGGTTTCGGCGGCGAAGGCGAAGCCGGAAACGACGACGAAGGCGAGGACGACGAACAGCCCAAGATCGCCGCCATGTCTGACCGGCTGGCGCAGCGGTTGAGCGCCCACCGCACCGCCGCGCTGCAAATCGAAGTCGCCCGGCACCCGCAAGCCGCGCTGGCTGCCGTGGTGCATGGCATGGTGCAGACCATCTTGCAGGGCAGCCACTACGGCCACGACCTGCCGCTGGGCATGAGCTTGAAAGTGCAAGACCGGCTGGAAGGCATGGCCCCGGACTGGCCGGAATCGCCCGCCGCCGTGGCACTGCGCGAACTGCAACAGGTGGCGGGCGAAGCCTTGCCGGAGGACAGCGCCGAACTGTTCGCCGCGCTGCTGGCGAAGCCGCAAGACGAACTGGTGCGGCTGCTGGCCGTATGCGTGGCTTCCACGGTGGACGTGGTGACGCCCCGCACCACGGTGCAGCAACCCGGCGAGGAATTGGCGCAGGCCGTGGGCCTCGACATGGCCGCATGGTGGCAGCCGACCGCAGAAGGCTATTTCAAGCACGTTCCGAAGGCCGTGATTCTGGATGCCGTGGGCGAGTACGCGCCGCAGCACGTCACCCGGCTGGCGAAGTTGAAGAAGGCCGACATTGCCAGCGAGGCCGAACGGCTGGCCGATGGCACCGGCTGGATGCCCGCCATCTTCAAGGCCGCAGGCCCGCAGGATGCCGCGCAGGAGGCAGGCCCGGAGCAGGACGCCCCGGAGGATGCCGAGGCAATAGCGGATGAACCTGCCGAGGCGCTGGCCGCTTGATCCGCGCCGAAGGCATGCGCCCCGGCCTCAACCGGGGCGCTTCGCTGGAAGGAGACACCCCCATGACCCGCACCACCATCAGCCGCCCGCGTATGGCTGCGATCTACGCCCCCGGCACGGTACGCGCCCGCCGCTGGCACGGCGATGGCGACGTGCGCGGCTACCGTCCGCCCTTGGGCTGGAAGGCCTGCGCCGACCTCACCGACATTCATCCCATCACGGGCCGCGTCTTGCCGCGTGCCGTGTGGTGGCTCATCGAGACGAAGGAATAACCGCGATCAGCACCGCGCCCAGGCCGTTCCGTCCTGGGCGCGGTGAAAAGCAAATCCGGGCGCGGCAGTAGCCGCGCCCGGTGTTCAAGGTCAAGGCTTAAACCTTATGTTCATGTTTTTTGCTTCTTGGTGTTGAACCATTCCTTGAACTCTTCTGCCTCGTTGCCGGTTAGCTTTGGGAAAAGCGACATATTGAATCCAAGGGTGATTGTGCTGTCATTGACTAGGGCTAAACGGCTCTTTGTAACACCAAGCAGTCCGAATTCCTGAACAAATCCATGGAGAGGTTTGTCGATTGTTGCGAAATGAATTCGCATTTTCATTCCTCTGCTTATGCCCGCCAACTCTGAAAGATTGACAATCACCATCAGGTCGGCCAATGCGTTATAAATCCTCGCATTTCTCTTAGGATCATTCTGTTTGGGTTTCTTAGGTTTTAGCACTCCATGCGCATTCTTGTTTCCATATAAAGTCGACAAGCCACACAGCATGATTGGGTGGCCAATTTCCATATCTCGCTTAGATGCGAAATTTAAAATATCCTCCCTAACCTCTTTAGCTTGGGCCGGGCTGCGCGGCTGATGCAACGTATCTTGTAGGTATGCGACGATTTCTGAATTTTTCAGAAAAGAGTCTCTCTGATGAGTTGTGATACCCCAGGAGGCAAGATTGTTGAAGGCTTCAAAAAAACCTGAATCAACGCGAGCCTTCTTGAAGAACCCCTTAGCTATGTCACCTTCAGCGAACATGCCGGAGGATGCTTGACTCATGTCTTGAGGAATCCCAAGTCGGCCTTCGATGTTTGAAAGAAGAAGGCTTATGGCACTTCCTTTTGTATCCAGTGATTTAATGAAATTTTTATCTTCGATGCTGCAATTTTTGAAGCCTGATGAAATTTTGGATACGATATTTCTGTCGATCATATAAACACGCATGACTCGACAACCTCCTTGCCTGATGAGCGGTTCCCAACGGGAAAATGGCTAAATATTCAGTCATAGAATGATGCCGTAAATTGCTTGAGCGTGTCGGCGCACAGCGCCGCCGGGCTTTCGGGCTGCGCCCCGTGCCGGCAAGCCGTCACGGCCATGCGGCTTCAATCCCTCACGCCTTCGCGCCT
>UEXO01000024.1_pt1 | contig 143718 bp, 142 predicted proteins | sample 4301131 | NCBI WGS metagenome assembly UEXO01 (sample SAMEA4773185, study PRJEB27434) | metagenome | biome: 2259; feature: agricultural soil; material: soil | place: USA | collected 2014-09 | depth 0.25 m | reverse complement strand
CCCCGGCGCCTCGGCGGACGTTGACCTGGCGGCGGTCACCATCGTCGAATGCGGCAGCGGCAATTCCACCTGCAGCTGTCCTGCCGGCTCGCGGCTGATCGGCGGCGGCGCGGACTGCGGTGTCGGCAGAGAGGTTCTCCTCGCCGGATCGTGGCCGGAAGGGCCCGACCGTTGGCGCGCCTTCTGCGCCCCGACGAACAACCCGTTCCAGATCCGGGCAGCACCGGACCGGATCACCGTGCTGTGCGCCCTCAACACGCAGGCGGCCCCTTGATCACTCCGAACTGGTCGAAGGGCCTGTGCGGAGCTTCCCTCGTCCGAGGCGTTTTTGCGCTTGCGTTGGGGCTGAGTGCAGCCGTTGAAGCGCAGACCCAGGAAGCGCCGAACTGGAATCTGACGGCTCCGTCCACGACGACCCAGGCACAGCCGATGCAGCGTCGCCAGCCGCCACGCATGCAGCAGCCGATGACCACGAACGCCGGTCCCGGTCCCGGTGCCGAGGCCGCGGTCACCGAAGGTCCGGCGTCCCAGGTTCCCGACGGCTATCAGGCGCTGCGCCTGCGGCCGCCACCGGCTGCAGCCCCGCCGGACGACCTGCAGCGCAGCCAGAGTCATCTGCCGGAAACCAGCCTGCCCGAGGAGCGGCAGATCGCGATCCTGCGCAAGCGCATCGCCGAGCTGGTACGGCAGATGGACGACCTGCAGGTGCGGATGGCGAACAGCGAGCAGGCACTGGCGACGCACCGGCACGGCTACGCCACGCCGAACCTCGGCTTCATCTCCGGGCAGAGCTACGCCAACTGGCTGAAGCGGGCCGAGGAGAACAACAGCCTAGTGCCGTTCATCAGCGGCACCCAGGCCGTTCGTGGCACGACCACGCCGCCGGTGCTGCCGCAGTAGCACCGCTTGCCGCGCGGCATCGGCGATGTCCGCCGCCGGGCGTTTTTTCCGTTTGTCCGGATGAACCTCCCCGTCAACCTGCAGAGAAGCGCCGTCATGAACAAGCTGCCGATCCACTTTTTGACCCAAGGGCTGCTGGCCCTGAGCCCTGGCGCGTTCGCACTCGATGCGGCCTGCGAGCCGATCGAAGAAGCGGGCCTGAAGTCTGCGCAGCAGCCGGCATTCCACGCCGTGACGGAAACGGGCGGCGGCAATCGTCTCGAGATGATCGCGCTCGACGGCGTCACGTACATGAACGATGGCCGCAAGTGGATCGAGATGCCGGTCCAGGCCCAGAAGCTCGGCAAGGCGTCGGCGGAGTTCTTCTCCGGCGGCGCGGCGTCGAAGCTCCGCGACTGCCGCAAGCTCGGCACCGAGAAGGTGGACGGCATCGCGACGACGGTCTATGCCTACAAGCTGGATACGCCCGCGGTGTCGCTGTTCGGCAAGCAGCTCGGCGAGGCGAAGACCATCGAAGGCAAGTACTACATCGGCAAGGATGGCCTGCCCTACGCGCACAGCTTCGACGACACGAAGCAGCGCTGGAAATACACCGGCGTCAGCGCGCCGGCGCTCAAATGAGTCCGGCGGCGCTGCCGATCGCGCCCGCGCTGCTGGCCTTGTGGCTGTCCGCCTGCGGCGGCAAGGACGATGCGAAAGCCGGCGGCGACTGGCCGTCGTTCGAGGCGCCGGCCAGGCCGGCCGAAAAGAGGCCGTCGCTGCCTGCGGCCTGCTCGCTGGTCACCCAGGAACAGGTGAACGAACTGCTCGGCAGCGAAGCCGGCGTCATGGGCGACGACCCCGAGAACTGCGCGTTCATGTCAATGCCGGGCGTCGGCAAAGTCCTCACGTTCATGGTGCAGATCCAGCAGGCGGGTAGCGAGCGCGAGGCGAAAGAGATTTTCAGCGGCATCGTCAGCATGCAGGGCAATCTCGCCGGCATCGTCAACGACATGGCCGGCGAGAGAACACGCAAGTCCGGCCAGGAGATCGACGGTCTCGGCGATGAAGCCTGGCTGTCGGGCGCGACCTACGGCGCGTCGGCGGAGGAGATGGTGGGTGGCAAGGCCGGCAAGCGTGTCGTCGACGGCGCCGCTCTCACCGTGCGCAAGGGCACGCGCATCCTCACGCTCAACGTTACCGGCAGCGTGAGGGCCGACGGTCTCGGCGCACGGATGGAAACGCTGGCGCGCGGCGCGGTGCCGCAGTTATGAGGATCCTGGCGCGGCTGGCGCTGATGGCGACCTGCTGGCTTCCGCCCGCGTTCGCGCAGGAAGACGGTGACCAGGCGGCGGTGTCGGTGCGCGTGCTGCCGGCGGGGCCGGTGCTGGCCGGCAGCGCGGTGACCATCGAGGGCATGGCGCCGCTCGACGCCACGGGCGTGGTCGCGCTCACCGTGAAGACGCCGGGCGGCAGGCAGTTGCCGCTGTCGGCCAAGCCCGCCGCCAACGGCGACTACCGCGTCGACTTCAGCGCCACCGATGCCGCGGGCCAGTACGAGGTGAGCGTGCGTTCCCCCGGCGGGCTCAGCAGCGGCCGCGCCAGCTTCGAGGTGGTGATCTACGACGAAGTCGAAGTGCTCGACGAAGCCGTGCGCAAGGCTAAGCAGGAGGCGCAGGCCATCGGCCAGGCGCTGGCGAACATCGAGGCCGACGTCGACGGCCAGATCGCCAAGCTGCCGGACAATCCGGCGAAGGACGAACTGAAGACCAAGTGGCAGGCGATCAAGCCGAGGATGCAGCAGGCGGTGCGCGACTTCGGCGAGATCGACGCCGTGCTCGCGCCGCTCAAGACCTTCACCGACCGCGATCCCGCGCTGAAGCCGCTGCTGCGCCTGCCCGCGCAGCCACTCGAAGACTGGACCAAGCGATCCGCCGCCGAGCGAGAGCGCATCGTCGGTCAGCTCGCTGCCAGCCGCCGCGCCAACGTCACCTGCGAGCAGCTGGAACGGGTGATCGAGGGTTTCAAGTTCGCGGCGGCGCTCGCCAAGGTGCTGGCCGAGCCGCTGTCGCTGATCACCGATCCGCTGAAAGACCTGGCCACCAGCGTGGCCCCCGGCATCGCCACCCACGCCGCCAGCCCTGTGCTGAAGCGCCTGAATCTGGCGCCCGCCCGGTTCCAGAAACTGACGGAAGTGCTGGTCAAGGTCGCGGAGCCACTGGAAAACACCGTCCGCCACATGGCCGGCCAGGCCGAGGGCAAAAAGAAGACGCGTCAGGATCTGCTGAGCGCGCTCAACGAGGGCGCCGGCTGGCTCGCCGGGAAAGTATTCGACCGCTATTGCGAGCGCTTCTCCGGGCCTTTCGACGGCAACATGTTCGCCGAGTTCTTCGCAAGCAAAGGCGGCGAGAAGTGGTGGGAGTACAGCATCCGCTTCAAGGGCCAGCTGGACCTGCGCTACGCCAAGGGCAGCGTTACCGGCGCGGCCACCATGGTCAACGGCGAATTCACCGGCCAGGCCGTGGACTTCACGCTCAAGGAGGACGCCATCCGCGTCGGCTGGCCCAAGCTCACGGCGGGCGCGCAGCTGTTCAAGCGCGCCGTGGTGCCGCAGCCGTGGATCTTCGGCGCGCCGAGGCCGGAGGAGCCACGCGGCGTCGAGATCGACGGCAAGGCGGCGGCGGTGCTGGTCAAGCCCTACAGCTTCATGGTGCCGGTGCAGGGCGAGATCGTCGACGACGTGCTGAGCCTGCGCATCCAGAACGCCACGCACGACTACACCGCCAGCGCGCGCGTGGTCTACGTCATCGTCTCGCCGCTGGCGGCGACCCTGGGGCCGCGGGCGACCGCGTTCGAGCTGCCGTACAAGGAAGCCGGTTTCTTCTTCCTGCGCGTCAGCAAGGGCGAGCCGGTGAAGCTCAAGATCAGGCGCGGCGCCAAATCCATGAGCATCAGCGACACGATCGAGAATCGGCAGGGCGCCGGCGTCGCCAAGGGCCGCTACCAGCTCAAGCTCGATCTGTGCAATCCGGCGGGCGCATGCTGAGGCCGGTCTGTTTCGGGCTGCTGCTGTTGCCTGGCCTGTGCGCGGCCGACGTGCCGCTGGTGCAGGGTCTGACCGTGACCACCGCCGTCGCCGAGACCGACGGCGACTACGAATCGCGCAAGCACTTTGCAGCGCGCGAAGGTGAAGCCTGGCGCCTGCGCTACAGCGCCAGCGTCCCGGCAGCCGGCGGCGCGCGCGAGGTGTCGAGCGAGCGCATCGTCCACGATGCCGATCTGCGTTCCGCGCGCAGCTACCGCAACCGCTTCGAAGCGGGCACGGAGGAGGACTACCCCGGCACCAGCGCGCTCGGCGCTTCGGCCGAGGTGCTGAACGAGCTGAAGACCACGGGCAAGGCGCGCTTCGCGCTGGTCGGCGAGGATCGCTGGCTGTCGCGCGCGCTCGGCGGCGCCGACGGTGGCGTGCTCGATCTGGCTGGAGCCCTGATGAGCAATTCCAATCTGAGCTTCAAGGGCGAGTTGCAGAAGCGCTCGGCCGGCACTCTCGGCGTGCTGGTCAACGGCCTGCCGCAGGCCCTGCCGGTGCTGGTCGCCGGCGGCCGCTTCACCGCGAAGAACGGACAGGCGATGGACGCCGAACTGAGCCTGCTCGACGACGCGGCCAACCCCATCGCGCTGGAGTGGCGGATCGGCTCGGCGCGGCTGCGCGTGGTGCGGCTGGATTACCCGCAGCCCCAGGGCAGCGGTCTGGCCGCAAGGCTGCGGGAAAACAAGCGCGTCAGCTTGCCTGGCCTGCACTTCGACTTCGGCAGCGCCAGGCTCAAGCCGGAATCGGCCGCGTCGCTGCCCGTGATCGTCGAGGCGGCGCGCGCGGCGCCCGGTGCCTTGCTGCTGGAAGGGCACACCGACAACCTCGGCCATGCGGCGGCCAACCAGGCGCTGTCGCTGGCACGCGCACAGGCGGTGCGCACGGCATTGATCGAACTCGATGCCAGTCTTGCCTCGCGCCTCAGCGCGCAGGGCTACGGCGCCACGCGGCCGCAGGCCGGCAACAGCACGCTCGAAGGCCGCGCGCAGAACCGCCGCGTGGAACTGGCCCTGCCATGAGCCTGTACCGGAAACCCGGCCCCTTGGTCGTGCCACTGACGCGCAGCGGCCGGCCCGTGCATCGCGTGATCCTGCTCTGGGCCTGCACGATTCCGCTGGCCGTCCTCGCGTTCCAGCTCGGCATGCGCGTCTGGCTGCTGCAGGCCGGGGAGCCGGTGACCGGCGTGGTGACGGTGGCGCAGGACAGTTGCGTGAGTCGTCACCGCGCCAACTGCTTCCTCGGCCGCGCGGTGGTCGATCCGCGCATGGCCTCGCATCGGTTCAAGACCACGAAGATCTCTGGCGGCCGCTTCTACGACGTCGGCGAGGAATTGCCGATGCGCGTCCATCCGGCGCAGCGGCTGTATCTGGCTCAGGTCTATGACCCGCTCGGCTGGCTGCTCGGTCCGGTGCGTACCGCCACTTGCCTGTTGCTGCTGCTGTTCGCAGCGGCGATGCCGGCGCGGCGCAAGACGCTGTGGCTGCTGCCGGTATTGCTGGTGCTGTTCCTGTCGCTGGGCTGAGCCATGTCCGGTTTCGGCAACGGCTTGCGTTCGGTGGATGAAGCCGCTTCCTTTCCCGCACGGAGACCGTCGATGAAACTTGCAAGCCGTTCCCCGCTGCATTTCGCGGCGCTGCTGGCACTGATGCTTTCGGTAACCGTCAGCGCGCAGGACGCCATGATCCAGCGCCAGCAGAAAGCGCCGACGGTGGCGGCACCGCTGGCGGCTCGGTCGCAGTCCACTGTGGAGGACCGGTACCGGCAGCGCGCCGGCATCGTCATCGAGATGACGCCGTCACCGCAGCGCAAGGCCGTTGCCACTCCGAAGCGCTAGACCAGCTTCCTGGCAGCCAGCCACGCAAGCGCCGCCGTGATCACTGCTTGCGGCTGGTCGCGATGCGGCGAATGACCGCAGCCGTCGAGCTTCAGCAGCTCGCAGTTCGGAACTCGCGCTGCGATGCCGTCGATCTGCGCCATCGTTCCGTACTCGTCGTCGACGCCCTGCACGGCGAGCACCGGGCAGACGATCGCCGGCAGCCGTGCTGCGATGTTCCAGTCGCGAAACGCCGGATCGAGCCAGATCTGGTTCCAGCCCCAGAACGCCGAATCAACGTCGTCGTGGAAGCGCGCCAGCCGTTCGCGGAGGCCGCCGTCGACGTAAGCCGCGCCTGCCGCGGCGATGCTGGTGACGCTGATCGCTTCGACGAACAGATGGGGGGCCAGCACGATGGCGCCGGCCAGATGCTGGCTGTGGCGGACGGCGTGGATCAGCGCGATCGAAGCGCCGTCGCTATGGCCGAACAGCACAACGCGCTCGCGTCGCAGATCGACGCCGACGGCAGCGAGAAAGGCCGGCAGCACCTCCAGCGCCTGCTGTTCTAGGAAGTCCGGCGTCCAGCGCTCGTCGGGCGGGCGCGGCGTCGAACGACCATAGCCGGGTCGCGAATAGACCAGTCCGCGGCAGCCGCTGGCGGCGCACAGCCGGGCGGGGAAGTCCCGCCACAGCGCGACCGAGCCCAGGCCTTCGTGCAGGAACAGCAGCAGCGGCGCGTCCGACGCCCCGGTGTTCAGCCACCGGTATTCCAGCGACAGGGCGCGGCCGCGATGGTGGATCGTCGCGAACGAGGAGGTCTCGGCCTGGTTCATGCAGCGCTGGGTGTCTGTTCCAGCTCGCGCAGCTTGTAGCGCTGGATCTTGCCGGTCGGCGTCTTCGGCAGTTCGGTGATCAGGCTGATGTCGCGTGGCACCTTGTGCGGCGCCAGCCGGGTCTTCAGGAAGGCGCGCAGCTCGTCGTGGAGCGCCGGGCTGTGGGCGATGCCGTCCTTGAGCACGACGAAAGCCTTGCAGCGGGTCAGGCCGTCCCGGTCCAGGGCGCCTATCACCGCCGCTTCGAGCACTGCGGTGTGGACCATCAGGCAGCTCTCGATCTCGAACGGCGACACATACTGGCCGCTCACCTTCAGCATGTCGTCGGCGCGACCCGAGTAGGTGTACCAGCCGTCGGCATCGCGGATGTACTTGTCGCCGCTGCGCAGCCAGTCGCCCAGGAAAGTGCTGCGGGACTTGTCGCGATTGGTCCAGTACATCAGTGCCGTGCTGTCGCCGCGCACCTGCAGCTCGCCGATCTCGCCGTCGGCGGCAGGCAGACCGTCTTCGTTGACGATGCGCAGCTCGTAGCCGGGGACCGGCCGGCCGCTGCTGCCGTAGCGCAAGGATTCATCGCTGTTCGACAGGTAGATGTGGAGCATTTCGGTGGAGCCGATGCCGTCGAGGATGGGCACGCCGAAGTGTGCGGCGAAGCGCTCGCCGACATCGCGCGGCAGCGCTTCGCCGGCCGAGGTGCAGCGGCGCAGGCGCAGCGCGGTGCGCGCCGGCAGGTTCGGGGCGGCGAGCATCAGTGCGTACAGGGTCGGCACGCCGAAGAACACCGTCGGCTGGTGGCGAATCAGCTTGTCGAACACCGCGTCGGTGGTCGGCCGCGTGCCGAGCAGCACGACGGTGGCGCCGACGCTGAGCGGGAAGCTGAGCGCATTGCCGAGGCCGTAGGCGAAGAACAGCTTGGCAGCCGAATAGGTGACATCGGTCTCGTTCAGCTTCAGCACGTGGCGGCCATAGGTCGCCGCGGTCATGAACAGGTTGCCCTGGCTGTGCACGGTGCCCTTGGGCTTGCCGGTGGAGCCGCTGGAGTACAGCCAGAACGCGATGTCGTCGCGATGGGTGTTGGCCGCGGCGGCTGCTTCGTCGCCGCGATCGGCGAGCACGGCGAACGGCTGCACGCCGGCCGGCAGGGCTTCGTCGTCGGCGCCGGACACGAACACCGGCAGCGGGCCGGCTTCGGCCAGCGCGAGTTGCACGGTGGCCAGCAGGTTGGGCGAGGTGAGCACGGCGCGGGCGCCGCTGTGGCCGATCATCCAGGCGTAGTCGGCGGCCGGCAGCAAGGTGTTGACGGCCACCGGCACCACGCCGGCATGCAGGCAACCGAGGAAGGCGACCGGCCAGTCGACGCAGTCCTGCATCACCAGCAGCACGCGCTCCTCGCGGCGCAGGCCCGATTGCAGCAGGTTGGCGGCGACGCGGCGTACGCGGCAGGCCAGTTCGCCGTAGCGCAGGACGCGGCTATCGTCGATGTAGGCGGTCTTGGCCGCGCGGTCGACGTTCAAGGCCAGGATGTGCGCCGCGAAATTGAATCGTTCGGGCGGGTGTTCGATTGTCGCTTCCATGGTGTGGTTCCTCCTTTGCTGGTCCGGGTTGTTATGTACAGCGCTGCCCGGTACTCGCAGCTCAGGCCGCGCGGCCTGTCTGCATCACGGTGAATATGGCTGGCCGATGCGGTCGATCGCAGCGACGGCAGCCGCTTCCGCCTGGATCGCCGCGCGGCGGTGATAGAAGCCGAGCGCGCGCAGGCCGCCGAGTTCCTCGCCACCGCCGGCCCGTCCAGGCCCGCCGTGGATCGAGGCCGGCATGACGTTGCCGTGGCCGGTATTGACCGCGGTCATCGCCGGGGTGACGACGTGGACCCGGCCGTGGCTGTCGGCCAGGGCCAGCGCCACGCTGGCGGCGGCTTCAGGATCGATGGAATAGACCGACGACACCAGCGAGCCGCCGCCGGCGCGGATCAGCGCCAGGGCTTCATCGCGCGAGTCGTAGCCGATCAGGGTGCTGACCGGGCCGAACACTTCCAGCTCGTGGACGAGGCGGGCGCGGCTGCCATCGCGGATCGCCGCCGGCGAGTTCGCGGCGCGAGCCATCGAACGCGACCTCGGCTTCGTCGGCGAGTAAGGCGATGCCGGCGAGCACGGTGGCTTTCTGCGCGGTGCTGACCAGCGCGCCCATGCGTACGGTTTCGTCGCGCGGGTTGCCGGACTTCACTTTCGCCAGCGCCGCCGCCAGTGCCTCACGGGCGGCGTCGAAATGACCGGCCGGTACCAGCAGGCGACGCGGCGCGGTGCAGCGCTGGCCGGACTTCGTGCACAGCTCGCGGGCGGCGTCTTTGACGAACTGGGCGAAGTGCTCCGAGCCCGGCGTCACCGTCGCATCGAGCAGCATGCTGTTCAGGCTGTCGGCCTCGACATTGGTCCGCACCGAGCGCTGCGCCACCGCTGGATGCGCACGCAGCTTGCCCGCGGTCTGCGCCGAGCCGGTGAACGACAGCAGGTCGTAGCCGGTCAGCGCATCGAGCAGGCCGTCGCCGCTGCCGCAGACGATCGACAGAGCCCCCGCCGGCAGCACGCCGGCGGCGAGCGCGTCGGCGACCATCGCCTGGGTCAGCCAGGCGGTCGCGGTCGCCGGCTTGGCCAGCACCGGCACGCCGGACAGCAGGGCCGGCGCGGCTTTCTCCCACAGGCCCCAGGCCGGGAAGTTGAAGGCATTGATCGCCAGCACCAGGCCGCGGGCCGGCACCAGCACGTGGCGGGACTGGAAGCTGCCGGCCTTGTCGAGCGAAGCCGGCGCGCCGTCGAGCAGGTAGCTGGCGTCGCCGAGGCTGGCGCCGAGCTTCGCGTAGTAGTTCAGTGTGAAGATGGCACCATCGACATCGGCGGAGGAGTCGCTTTTCGTGGTGCCGGAGTTCTGCAGCGAGATGTCGAGATAACGCTCGCGATTGGCCTTGAACACGTCGACCAGCCTGGCGAGTGCCGCGGCGCGCCGGCCGTAGCTCAGCGCCCGCAGGCCATTGCCGCCCTCGCGGCGGGCATAGGCATAGCCGGCTTCGAGATCGAGGCCGGCCGCCGAGGCGCGGGCCAGCACCTCGCCGCTGATCGGATCGCGCAGCGCTGCGCCCTCGCCCTGGCCGTCCTGCCACCGACCGGCGAGATGACTCTGCAGTCGCTGGGTCATGGCGTTCCGACCGCCCGGGTGAATTCGATCGCACCTTGCGGCAGCAGGTAGAGCACCAGCGCACGGCCCCTGGCGACGGTGGGGCAGTGGGCGCTGCCGGCGGGGTAGACCTTCCAGCCGGCCGGGCTGCCGTCGAATTCGGCCGGGCCGGCCAGCGGCATGATCAGGTCGATCTCGCCGTACGGATGGCGGTGGTGCGGTCCGGCGATGTCTTCCATGTCGACGACGTCGACCGAAAAGCCGTGCAGCGCAGGTGTCGGCTTGATCACCCGGCCATAGCGGAGCCCGCCGCCCTCGTACTTGCACATCCAGCCGGCGGCGACGCCGGCGCGGCAGGCGGCGAACAGCTCCTCGTAGAATGCGCTGCCGGCGGGTGCCAGCGTGTTCAGCCTGGCTTCGAGCGCGGCGTCCAGAGGCAGGCCGTCGATCGCGGCGGTGACGCGGGCGATCAGGACGCGAAACGCCTCGATCGCATCGGTGGGGTCGGGGTGGGCCATGAAGAAGGGGGTTGGATTATTGGATGGCCATTTGAAAATGCAACATAATGCATGTCATCGTCAAGCCCGACGCCACTCCGGAATGCCTGCTCGTTGAATCGATGAGTCGCGAAAGTCCGATCGAAGCTGCTGCTGCGAGTGCCGGGGATGGCCGCGAGCCGCTGCTGGTCGCGCTCGGTGCCCGGGTGCGTGGTCTGCGCGCACGACGCGGTATCACCCGCAAGACGCTGGCCCAGATCGCCGATGTCTCCGAGCGTCACCTGGCCAATCTCGAAGCCGGCGACGGCAATCCCTCGGTGCTGATCCTGGCCCAGGTTGCGAAGGCCCTGGACTGCCCGATCGCCGAACTGCTCGGCGACGAAACCACCGACTCCGCGGACTGGCTGCTGATCCGCGACCTGCTGCACGAGCGCACGCCGGCCGAACTGGCACTGGCCCGGGCCCGGCTGAGCGAGCTGTTCGGCGTCGATGGCGCGGCCGCGGCGCGCACCCAGCGGATCGCGCTGATCGGCCTGCGCGGCGCGGGAAAATCGACGCTTGGCCGGATGCTGGCGACTGCCCGCGGCCTGCCGTTCATCGAGCTGAATCGCGAGATCGAGCGCATTGCCGGCTGCCGGCCCGAGCAGATCCATACCTTGTACGGCCCGGCCGCCTATCGCCGCTACGAGCGCCGGGCGCTCGACGAGGCGCTGAAGGCGCATCCGGCGGCGGTGATCGCGACGCCCGGCGGCATCGTTTCCGAGGCCGCCACCTTCAACTTGCTGCTCGCCAGCTGCTACACGGTCTGGCTGACTGCCGAGCCGGACGAGCACATGAACCGGGTCGTCGCCCAGGGCGACCTGCGGCCGATGTCCGGCAACCGGGAAGCGATGGCCGATCTGAAGCTGATCCTCAACGAGCGCAAGCCGTTCTACGCCAAGGCCGATCTGCGCTTCGACACCAGCGGCAAGCCGCTGGCGCAATGTCTGGCGGAACTGAACGAGGCGCTGGCGACGCCGCGCTAGGCGAGCCGCCGGCCGCTGATGCCTGGTCGTCCAGCTTTCACGGATCCACCGCCGAACACATGGTTCCGGGCCGGCTCGGAAGTCCGCTGAGTAGTGATTGCGTATTGACATGCACGATAGTGCATGCAAAATAGTGCATCACCGTAGCTGATCCCCGAGGATTTCCCGATGACCCTGCCTGCCACGCCGCCCGCCCACGCCGACCTGCAGGTCGACTACCAGACCGATCCTTCGCGCTACCGGCACTGGCGCCTGAGCTTCGACGGCAGCACTGCGCGGCTGGCGATGGATGTCGCCGAAGATGGCGGCATCAAGACCGGCTACAAGCTGAAGCTGAATTCCTACGACCTCGGCGTCGACATCGAACTGCATGACGCCCTGAACCGCATCCGCTTCGAGCACCCGGAAGTGCGCACCGTCGTCGTCACCTCGGCCAAGGACCGGATCTTCTGCTCGGGTGCCAACATCTTCATGCTCGGCCTGTCGACACACGCCTGGAAAGTGAACTTCTGCAAGTTCACCAACGAGACGCGCAACGGCATCGAAGACTCCAGCCGCCACTCGGGGCTGAAGTTCCTCGCCGCGGTCAACGGCGCCTGCGCCGGTGGCGGCTACGAGATGGCGCTGGCCTGCGACCGCATCCTGCTGGTCGACGATCGCTCGTCGTCGGTATCGCTGCCGGAAGTACCGCTGCTCGGCGTGCTGCCCGGCACCGGCGGCCTGACCCGGGTCACCGACAAGCGCCGGGTGCGCCACGACCACGCCGACATCTTCTGCACCAGCGTCGAAGGCGTTCGCGGCAGCCGCGCCAAGGACTGGCGCCTGGTCGACGAGATCGCCAAGCCGGCGGCCTTCGAAGCGACGGTGAAAGCCGAAGTCGAGAAGCTGAGCGCGCAGAGCGATCGTCCGGCCGATGCCGAGGGCATCGCGCTGACGCCGATCAGCCGTACGGTCACGGCGGACAGCGTCGAATATGCGAACCTGTCGATCCGCATCGACCGCGCCAGGCGCCTCGCCCATCTGACCGTGCGCGCGCCGAAGACGGCGCAGCCCTCCGATCTCGCCGGCATCCTCGAAGCCGGTGCCGACTGGTGGCCGCTGCAGATGGGCCGCGAGCTGGACGACGCGATCCTGCATCTGCGCACCAACGAACTCGACATCGGCACCTGGCTGCTGCGCGCGCAAGGCGACCAGGCCGCGGTGCTGGCCTGCGATGCCGCGCTCGAAGCCCATGCCGCGAACTGGTTCGTGCGCGAAACGCGCGGCCTGCTGCGCCGCTGCCTGGCGCGGCTCGATGTGTCGTCGCGCACCCTGTTCGCGCTGATCGAGGAAGGTTCCTGCTTCGTCGGCACGCTGGCCGAGCTCGCCTTCGCGGCCGACCGCAGCTACATGCAGCTGCTGCCGGAGAATGGCCCGGTGATCCAGTTGAATGCGCTCAACTTCGGTGCCTATCCGATGGTCAGCCACAAGGCCCGTCTGGCGCGCCGCTTCTATGACGAAGCCGCACCGATGGAATCGGCGCGGCGCGCGATCGGCCAGCAGCTCGATTCCGCCGAGGCGCTGAGCCTGGGCCTGATCACCGCGAATCCGGACGACATCGACTGGGATGACGAAATCCGCACCGCCTGCGAGGAGCGCGCAGCGCTGTCGCCGGATGCCCTGACCGGCCTCGAAGCGAACCTGCGCTTCGGCCCCGGTGAAACCATGGAAACCCGTGTCTTCGGCCGTCTCAGCGCCTGGCAGAACTGGATCTTCATCCGCCCGAACGCGGTTGGCGACCGCGGCGCGCTGAAGGTCTACGGTAAGGGCGAGAAAGCCCTGTTCGATCGCAATCGCGTCTGAGCGTCGCCCGTCCAATTCCGCTTGCCCCTTTCGTCTTTCACGTTCCGGAGCGCCCGATGTCCACGATCGATTACAGCCAGAAGATTCCCAACAACGTCAATCTGTCCAGCGACCGCACCCTGCAGCGGGCGCTGGAGAACTGGCAGCCGAACTTCCTGAACTGGTGGGGCGATATGGGCCCGGCCGGTTCGCACCAGCACGAGGTCTATCTGCGCACGGCAATTTCGGCCGAACCGAGCGGCTGGGCGCACTTCGATCACGTCAAGATGCCGGACTATCGCTGGGGCATCTTCCTGTCGCCGCAGGTGCAGGATCGCAAGATCCATTTCGGCGAGCACAAGGGCGAGGATGTCTGGCAGGAAGTGCCGGGCGAGCACCGCGCCAACCTGCGCCGGATCATCGTCACCCAGGGTGACACCGAGCCGGCGTCGGTCGAGCAGCAGCGCCATCTCGGCATGACTGCGCCGAGCCAGTACGACCTGCGCAACCTGTTCCAGATCAACGTCGAGGAAGGCCGTCATCTGTGGGCGATGGTCTACCTGCTGCATCGCTACTTCGGCCGCGATGGCCGCGAGGAAGCCGATGCGCTGCTCGAACGCCGCTCGGGCCAGGAAGACAACCCGCGCATCCTCGGCGCGTTCAACGAGCAGACGCCGGACTGGCTGAGCTTCTTCATGTTCACCTACTTCACCGACCGCGACGGCAAGTTCCAGCTCTGCGCGCTGGCCGAGTCGAGTTTCGATCCGCTGGCCCGCACGACCAAGTTCATGCTGACCGAAGAAGCGCACCACATGTTCGTCGGCGAAAGTGGTGTGTCGAGAGTCATCGCCCGCACCTGCGAGCTGATGAAGAAGCACAACGTCGAAGCGCCGGATCAGGTGCGCGCGCTCGGTGCGATCGATCTGAACACGATCCAGCGCTATCTGAACTTCCACTACAGCGTCACGCTCGACCTGTTCGGTGCCGATCAGTCGTCGAACGCGGCGACGTTCTACTCGTCCGGCATCAAGGGCCGCTACGAGGAAGGCCGGCGTGTCGACGATCATCTGCTGAAGGATCTCGGCTACAAGATTCTCGAAGTCGTCGACGGCCGGCTGGTGGAGCGCGAAGTGCCGATGCTGAATGCGCTGAACGAAGTGCTCAGAGACGATTTCATCAAGGATTCCGAAGCCGGCATCGGCCGCTGGAACAAGGTCATCGAGAAGGCCGGCCTGCCGTTCCGCCTGACCGTGCCGCACAAGGCGTTCAACCGCCAGATCGGGTCACTATCCGGTGCCCGCATCGCGCCGGACGGCACGCCGGTCAGCCAGGCCCAGTGGGACGCCAATGTCACCCAATGGCTGCCGACAGTCGCCGACCGTGCCTACGTCAGCGGCCTGATGGGTCGCGTCAGCGCGCCGGGGCAGTACGCGAACTGGATTTCCGCGCCGCTGGTGGGCGTCAACAAGCAGCCGACGGACATGGAGTACGTGCGCTTCAACTGAAGGCGGGCCGGCGGACGACCAGACAGCGGCGCCATCACGGCGCCAGGGAGGCAGACGACATGCGTGGACTCGAAAGCCAGCGCCGCTTCATCGAAGCGCTGACGCCCCGCGAGCAGCGCGTCCTCGAACTGCTGGTCGACGGCTGCTCGAACCGCGAGATCGCCGAAGTGCTGTTCGTCTGCGAAGACACTGCGAAGTACCATCTGAAGAACATCTACGGAAAGCTCGGCGTGCGCCGTCGTACCCATGCGGTGCTGATGGCGCTGGAGTCCGGGCTGGTCCGGCCGCTGTCGTCGGCCGTCTGAACTGTGAACCCATACCCGCGCCCGCCATGAACGCTCCAGCACCGACCGTGCTCAAGCAGCACCTGATCGATCCGGTCATCTGCATCCGCTGCAATACCTGCGAAGAAACCTGTCCGATCAAGGCGATCACCCACGACTCGCGCAACTACGTCGTCGACCCGGACATCTGCAATGGCTGCGGCGCCTGCATTTCGCCGTGCCCGACCGGCTCCATCGACAACTGGCGCAGCGTGTTGAAGGCCGAGGCTTACAGCCTCGAAGCGCAGCTTGGCTGGGACGAACTGCCGGAGGAACTGGAACTGGCTGGCGCCGCCGACGTTGGCGGCGACAAAGAGCCCGGTTTCGCGCCGCCGCCGCTCGACAGCGCCCGCGGCTCGACGATGGCGCCGAAGTCCGCCGCCAGGCCGAGCGTCAATCTGCACACGATCAGGAATCCGGCGACGGCCACCGTGGTCGGCAATTTCCGGGTGACCTCGACCGAATCCGACAGCGACACCCACCACATCGTGCTGGACTTCGGCTCGCAGCCGTTCCCGGTGCTCGAAGGCCAGTCGATCGGCATCATTCCGCCGGGCACCGATGCCCACGGCCGGCCGCATCACGCCCGCCAGTATTCGATTGCCAGCCCGCGAGACGGCGAGCGGCCGAAGTACAACAACCTGTCGCTGACGGTGAAACGCGTGCTCGTCGATCATGCCGGCCAGCCGGTTCGAGGGGTGGCGTCGAACTACGTCTGCGATCTGGCCAAGGGCGATCAGGTCAAGGTCATCGGGCCGTTCGGCGGCAGCTTCCTGATGCCGGACGATCCCAAGGCGAACCTGCTGATGATCTGCACCGGCACCGGATCGGCGCCGATGCGCGGCATGACCGAGCGGCGCCGGCGCCTGCATCAGGAAGGTGACGGCAAGCTGATGCTGTTCTTCGGTGCCCGCTCGCAGTCCGAGCTGCCGTACTTCGGCCCGCTGATGAAGCTGCCCAAGACCTTCATCGACATCAATCTGGCGTTCTCGCGGACGCCGGGGCAGCCGCGCACCTATGTGCAGGACCTGATGCGCGCCCGCGCCGCGGAGATCGCCGCGCTGCTGAAATCCGACGACACCTATCTCTATGTCTGCGGCCTGAAGGGCATGGAAGATGGCGTGCTCGACGCCTTGCGCTACGCCGCCGATCAGCACGGACTCGACTGGCGTGCGCTGCACCCCCGGCTGAAGCGGGAAGGGCGTCTGCACCTCGAAACCTACTGAGCGCAGCCCTGCCGAGATTTCGGTCGGGCTGGCGGATGGGAATCAGTCCTCGCGCATTTCCAGATTGCGGTTGATGCCGAGTGCCATCAAGGTGCCGACCGCGCCGGACAGCAGGTAGAGGCCGACATAGCCGACGCCGAAGCGGCTGGCGATGAACAGCGCCACCAGCGGCGCGAACGCCGCACCGACCAGCCAGGCGAGATCGGAGGTGATGATCGCGCCGCTGTAGCGATAGCGGCTCGGGAAGGTCGAGTTGATCGCGCCGGCCGCCTGGGCATGGGTGAAGCCGAGCAGCACGAAGCCGCCGAGCACGAACAGCAGCGCGCCGAGCTGGCTGCCGTGCAGGAACACCGGCAGCAGGCCGGCCAGGCTGAACAGCGCGATCAGGCCGGCGCCGAGCGCCAAGGTCGCGCGACGGCCGATGCGGTCGGCGATCTGGCCGGACAGCAGCATGCTGACCATGCACAGCAGCGCGCCGAACATCTGTACGATCAGGCATTCGACGACCACCGGCTGGTCGCTGAACAAGGTGACCCAGGACAGCGGAAACACCGTGACGATGTGGAACAGCGCGAAGCTGACCAGCGGTGCGAAAGCGCCGAGCACGATGCCGGTACGCTGGGTGCGCAACAGTTCGCCGATCGGCGACGGCTCCAGTTCGCGGGTGCGCAGCAGGGCGTCGAATTCCGGCGTCACCACCAGCCGCAGGCGGGCGAACAGCGCGACGACGTTGATCGCGAACGCCACGCAGAACGGATAGCGCCAGCCCCAGTCGATGAAATCCGCCGGCGTCAGCGACGACACCAGGAAGGCGAACAGGCCGGCGGCGATGAAGAAGCCGATCGGCCCGCCGAGCTGCGGCAGCATCGCGAACCAGCCACGACGATTCCTCGGCGCGTTCAGCGCCAGCAGCGACGGCAGGCCGTCCCAGCTGCCGGCGATGCCGATGCCCTGGGCCATGCGCATCAGCGCGAGGAGCACGATCGACCATTGCCCCAGCACGGCATAGCCGGGCAGGAAGGCGATGCCGGCGGTCGCCGTGCCGAGCACGAACAGGGCAATCGTCAGCTTGCTGCCGCGGCCGTAGCGGCTGTGGATCAGGCGGAACAGCACCGAGCCGAACGGACGCGCGATGAAGGCCAGCGAAAAGATCGCGAATGAATAGAAGGTGCCGGTCCGGGCATCGACGAACGGGAAGAACACCGACGGGAACACCAGCACCGAGGCGATGCCGAACACGAAGAAGTCGAACATTTCCGACAGCCGGCCGATCACCACGCCGATCGCGATTTCGCCGGGCGCGATGGGCTTGCCGTGCGCCTTGCCCTGAGCCGTGCTGCCTGCCTGAGTCGTGCTGGACATCGTTGTCTTCCCGATCGATCGCGTCGGCCCGGTCCGGCCAACGGTGCGTACCTTCGCACGATTGGCCGTCCGCGCCGATGGGACAAAAGGTCCAATCGCGCAATGCCCGGGTGGGGCCTAGATTGCGCCCCGTACGCAGATCCGTACGTCGAACCGGACGCCGTCCATGCTCGCCCGCCTGCCCAGATTGCTGTCCCCGCTGTTGTTGCTGCTCGCCGGTTGCCAGGCGGTGACCTTGTCGCCGTCCGGCGACATCGCCGCCCGCCAGGGCGATCTGATCGTCGTCGCAACCGTACTGATGCTGCTGATCGTGGTGCCGGTGATGGCGCTGACCGGCTGGTTCGCCTGGCATTTCCGGCAATCCAACCGGAAGGCGAGCTACGACCCGGAATGGCATCACTCCACGCAGCTGGAACTGGTGATCTGGTCGGCACCGCTGCTGATCATCATCATGCTGGGCGCGGTGACCTGGATCTCCACGCATACGCTGGACCCGTTCCGCAAGCTCGATCGCATCGCCGCCGGCCGTCCGGTGCCGGCCGATGTGCGTCCGCTGAAGGTGCAGGTGGTCGCGCTCGACTGGAAGTGGCTGTTCATCTATCCGGACTACGGCATCGCCAGCGTCAACGAGATGGCCGCACCCGTCGATGTGCCGATCGAGTTCCAGATCACCTCGTCGACGGTGATGAACTCGTTCTTCGTGCCGGCGCTGGCTGGCCAGGTCTATGCGATGCCGGCGATGGAAACCCGGCTGCACGCCGTGATCAACAAGGCCGGCGCCTACGAAGGCTTCTCGGCGAACTACAGCGGCGCGGGTTTTTCGCACATGCGTTTCCAGTTCAAGGGCCTGGACGGCGAGGGCTTCGATCGCTGGGTCGCGGAGGTGCGCAAGGTGGACGCCGAACTGGGCCGCGCCGAGTACCTGCAGCTGGAGAGGCCCAGCGAGCGCGAGCCGGTGCGTCACTATGGCCGGGCGATGGCCGGGCTCTACGACGCGGTCGTCAACCTGTGCGTGGAGCCGACCAAGATGTGCATGCGCGACATGATGGCGATCGACGCCCGTGGCGGCCTGGGTCTGGCCAATGTCCACAACCTGGCGCGCCTGAGTTACGACGCCGACCGCCGCCGTGGGGCCGAGCTTCCGGCGAGCAATGTCTACGTCGCCGCACTGTGCTCGGCACCGACCGATGTGATGGCCTCGCCGGTCGCCCCGGTGCTCTACGGCAGCCGCCGGCTCGCGCCTTGAACCCCACGTCCTGATCCGACCATGAATACCGCAACCGAACCCCGTTCCGAGCTGGCGCAATTTCTGTTTGGACGCCTGAGCCTGGAGTCCATCCCGTATCACGAGCCGATCATCCTGGTGACCTTCGCGGTCGCCGCGACATTGGGCCTGGCGCTGCTCGTGTGGATCACCCGCGCGCGCGCCTGGGGCTGGTTGTGGCGCGACTGGTTCTGCACCATCGATCACAAGAAGATTGGCGTGATGTACATGCTGCTCGGCTTCGTGATGCTGCTGCGCGGCTTCGCCGATGCAATCATGATGCGTGCCCAGCAGGCGGTCGCCTTCGGCGATGCCAACGGCTATCTGCCGCCGCACCACTACGATCAGATCTTCACCGCGCACGGCGTGATCATGATCTTCTTCGTGGCGATGCCGTTCGTCACCGGCCTGATGAACTACATCGTGCCGTTGCAGATCGGCGCCCGCGACGTGGCGTTTCCGTTCCTCAACAACTTCAGCTTCTGGATGACCACCGCCGGCGCGGTGCTGGTGATGATGTCGCTGTTCATCGGCGAGTTCGCGACCACCGGCTGGCTGGCCTATCCGCCGCTGTCGGGGGCCGACTACAGCCCTGGCGTCGGCGTCGACTACTACATCTGGGCCTTGCAGATCGCCGGTGTCGGCACCTTGCTGTCCGGCGTCAACCTGCTGGTGACCATCGTCAAGATGCGCGCCCCCGGCATGGGTCTGATGCAGATGCCGGTGTTCACCTGGACCGCGCTGTGCACCAACGTGCTGATCGTCGCCGCGTTCCCGGTGCTGACCGCGGTGCTGGTGCTGCTGGCGCTCGACCGCATGGTCGGCACCAACTTCTTCACCAACGACTTCGGCGGCAACCCGATGATGTACGTGAACCTGATCTGGATCTGGGGCCATCCGGAGGTCTACATCCTGATCCTGCCGATATTCGGCGTGTTCTCCGAAGTGGTTTCCACGTTCAGCGGCAAGCGCCTGTTCGGCTACACCTCGATGGTCTACGCGACGGTGGTGATCACCATCCTGTCCTATCTGGTCTGGCTGCATCACTTCTTCACGATGGGCTCGGGCGCCAGCGTCAACAGTTTCTTCGGCATCACCACGATGATCATCTCGATCCCGACTGGCGCCAAGATGTTCAACTGGCTGTTCACGATGTACCGCGGCCGCATCCGTTTCGAACTGCCGATGCTGTGGACGATGGGCTTCATGTTCACCTTCGTGATCGGCGGCATGACCGGCGTGCTGCTCGCGGTGCCGCCGGCCGACTTCGTGCTGCACAACTCGCTGTTCCTGATCGCCCACTTCCACAACGTGATCATCGGCGGCGTGGTGTTCGGCGTGTTCGCCGGCATCAGCTACTGGTTCCCGAAGGTGTTCGGCTACCACCTCGACGTGTTCTGGGGCCGGGTGTCGTTCTGGTGCTGGCAGATCGGCTTCCTGCTGGCGTTCATGCCGCTCTACGTGCTCGGCCTGATGGGCGTGACCCGCCGGGTCAGCCACTTCGAGGATGCCAGCCTGCAGCCCTGGTTCGTCGTCGCCGCGTTCGGCGCCGTGTTGATCGGCTGCGGCATCGTCGCCTCGCTGATCCAGTTCTATGTCAGCTACCAGCGTCGCGAGTCGCTGCGCGATCTCTCCGGTGATCCCTGGAACGGCCGCACGCTGGAATGGGCGACCTCGTCGCCGCCGCCGGACTACAACTTCGCGTTCACGCCCAGAGTCCATGACATCGACGCCTGGTGGGACATGAAGCGCGGCGGCTATCAGCGGCCGAGCAGCGGCTTCCTCGCGATCCACATGCCGAAGAACACGGCGGCCGGCATCGTCCTTGCCGGCATCAGCCTGGTGCTCGGCTTCGCGCTGATCTGGCACATCTGGTGGCTGGCGGTGGCCTCGTTCGTGGCGCTGATCGGCTCGGCGATCGTCCATACCTTCAATCTGGACCGTGACTTCCACATTCCGGTCGAAACGGTGACCGCGGTTGAAGACCTGCGTACCCGTCAGCTCGCTGGCCTCGGAACTTAAGCGATGAGCACCCACACGATGTCCCCGCCGGCCGATGCCGGCAACCGCTTCCTGGTGACGGGCGAGCATCATCCCGCCAACGGCACCATGCTCGGCTTTTGGCTGTACCTGATGAGCGACTGCCTGATCTTCGCGGTGCTGTTCGCGATGTATGGCGTGGTCGGCGGCAACTACGCGGCCGGCCCGTCGCCGAAGGACCTGTTCGATCTCGAACTGGTCGCGGTCAACACCGCGATGCTGTTGTTCTCGTCGATCACCTACGGCCTGGCGATGCTGGAAATGCAGCGCCACCGGGTCAAGGCGACGATGCTGTGGCTGGCGGTCACCGGCCTGTTCGGGCTGGCCTTCGTCGGCATCGAGATGTACGAGTTCCGCCATCTGATCGCTGAGGGGGCAGGGCCGCAGCGCAGCGCATTCCTGTCGGCGTTCTTCACCTTGGTCGGCACCCACGGCCTGCACGTCAGCTTCGGCATCATCTGGCTGCTGGTGCTGCTGAGCCAACTGGGCCGTTTGGGCCTGACCGCCGCCAATCGCCGCCGTCTGGCCTGCTTGTCGCTGTTCTGGCACTTCCTCGACGTGATCTGGATCGGCGTCTTCACCTGCGTCTACCTGATGGGAGCCCTGCGATGAGTGCCACCGACCTGCGCCACGTCCACGGTCATGACGAGGACGGGCATCACGAGGGCGATGATCTCCCGCATGCCACGCTGCGCGACTACCTGATCGGCTTCGCGCTGTCGGTGCTGCTCACGGCGATCCCGTTCTGGCTGGTCATCGGCGAGGTGCTGCCGGACAAGCGCATGACCACCGCGATCATCGTGATCTTCGCGATCGCCCAGATGATCGTGCACATCATCTACTTCCTGCACCTCGACACCCGCTCGCAAGGAGGCTGGAACATGCTGGCGGCGATCTTCACGATCGTGCTGGTGGTGATCGCGATCTCTGGCTCGCTGTGGGTCATGTACCACATGAATGCCAACATGATGCCGATCAGCGAACACGAGATGCGCAACCTTCCCTGATGGGCGGGCACACCGCAGGCCAGCCGCGCCGTGGACGCCAGCGGGCATTGCTCGCGGGGCTGGCGCTCGCGCTCGCGGGCTTCGTGGCGCTCGGTCACTGGCAGCTTGAACGGCGGATCTGGAAGCTCGCGCTGATCGAACGCGTCGAGGCGCGCCTGCAGGCGGCACCGGTCGCCGCCCCAGGCCCCGGGGCCTGGGCGAGCGTCGGTCGCGACGACGAGTACCGGCGCGTCAGCGTATCCGGCCGCCTCCGTCACGAGCGCGAGACCTGTACCCAGGCGGTCACCGTCCGCGGGCCCGGCTGCTGGGTGATGACGCCACTGGAGACCGGCGACGGCTGGATCGTGCTGGTCAACCGCGGCTTCGTCGATCCGGCGCATCGCGATCCCGGCAGCCGCCCGGAGCATCGGCCGGAAGCCGAGGTCGAGGTCGCCGGCCTGCTGCGGCTCAGTGAGCCCCGCGGCGGCTTCCTGCGCCGCAATGATCCGGTGCAGGGACGCTGGTACTCTCGGGATGTCATGGCGATCGGTGCGGCGCGCGGACTGCCGGCCGGGCGTCTGGCGCCGTATTTCATCGATGCCGATCGCGATCCCGATGACCCGGCCGGCAGTGGCGACAGCGGGCCGGTCGGCGGGATGACGGTGCTGCGCTTCCACAACAGCCATCTGGTCTATGCGCTGACCTGGTTCGGTCTGGCCGTGCTGACCCTGGCCGGCATGCTGCTGGTGATCCGTCCCGATTGGCATGCGTGCAGACGCGTCACCGATGCGGGGTCGCCCTGATGGCAGAGGGATCCGGAGCCGCTGCTACCATCAGGATCATGACCGCGCCCACCACTCCGCAGCGCCGCTTCACGCTGCTCGATTCGCTCGGCGAAACGGCCAATCACCAGAACGCGATGCTGCTGGTGCAGCTTCGCTGGCTCGCGGTGCTCGGCCAGGCGCTGACCATGGTGCTGAGCACTGTCCTGTTCGATCTGCGCCTGCCGATGGCGCCGATGTTCGGTGTGATCGGTGTGCTCATATTGTTCAACCTGTACAGCATGCTGCGGCCGCGCGCCGACCGCGAAGTCCGCAACGGCGAGTTGATGGCGGGCCTGTTCATCGACATCTCGGCGCTGACCGCGCTGCTCTATCTGAGTGGCGGGGCTAGCAATCCCTTCGTGTTCCTGTACCTGCTGCAGGTGACGCTCGGCGCGATCCTGCTGCGAGCCGGCTCGACGTGGCTGCTGGCCGCTTATGCCTGCCTGGCTTTCGGCCTGCTGACTCGCTATCACGTGCCGCTGACGTTTGGCGAGCACTTGCAGCGTTCGGCGTTCGATCTGCACGTGCTCGGCATGCTGGTGTGCTTTGTCCTTGACATCCTGCTGCTGGTCGTGTTCATCCGGCAGATCGGCACCAATCTGCGCCGCCGCGATCGCAACCTGGCCGACCTGCGCCAGCAGGCCGCCGAGGAAGACCACATCGTCCGCATGGGACTGCTCGCTTCCGGTGCCGCCCATGAACTCGGCACCCCGCTGGCCACGCTGTCGGTGATCATCGGCGACTGGCGTCATCTGCCCGAGTTTCGCGATCACCTGGAGCTTCGCGAGGAACTGGAAGATGTCGATGCCGAGTTGCGGCGGATCAAGGACATCGTCAACGGCATCCTGCTGTCGGCCGGCGAAGCGCGTGGCGAACGGCCGGTGCTGACCACGATTGCCCGCGCACTGGATGAAACGATCGACGAATGGCGACGCCTGTGGCCGGCGGTGACCTTCGACTACGTGATCGAGGAGCCGCTGGATCACCAGGCTTTCCACCACACGCCTGTCGTTTCCGACTCGGCGATGCGCCAGGTGCTGTTCAACGTCTTCGACAATGCCCGCGAAGCCTCGCCGGAGTGGATCGGCCTGCACATTCGCTGTCGCGATGGCTTGCTGACCGGCGAGGTCCGCGACCATGGTCCGGGCTTCTCGCCGCAGATGCTTGGGCGCATCGGCAAGCCCTACCAATCGAGCAAGCAGCGCCCAGGCAGCGGTTTGGGGTTGTTCCTGGTGGTCAACGTGCTGCGCAAGTTCGGCGGCACCGTGGAGATCAGCAACGGCGAGTACGGCGGCGCGATCGTCCGTCTGCAACTGCCGTTGAGCGCGCTGGTGTTCGAATCCGCGGAGGACGAGGCATGAGCGGCCGGACCCTGCTGATCGTCGAGGACGATCCGGCGTTCGCGCGTACCTTGCGTCGCTCGTTCGAGCGCCGTGGCGACATCGTGCACAGCGCCGACAGCCTCGATGCCGTGGTCGGCGCGCTGGCCGGCGCCCGGCCGACCCATGCGGTGGTCGATCTGAAGCTCGGCCAGGAATCCGGCCTGGCGGTAGTCCGCCATCTGCATGGATACGATCCGGAACTGGTGATCGTCGTGCTGACTGGTTACGCCAGCATCGCGACCGCGGTCGAAGCGATCAAGCTTGGCGCCAGCAACTATCTGGTCAAGCCTTCGAACACCGACGACATCGAAGCCGCGTTCGCCGGAGAGTCGGTCGTCGAGCCCGAAGATCTGCCCATGAGCGGCCGGCAAACCTCGCTGAAGACGCTGGAAATGGAGCGCATCCACGAAGTGCTGGCCGAGACCGGTTTCAACATCTCCGAAGCCGCGCGCCGCCTCGGCCTTCACCGCCGTACGCTGGCCCGCAAGCTCGCCAAGCGCTGGGTGTCCTGAGGCTGGACCGGTTGGTCGCAGCCGTGATCGAATCGGGACCACAAGTCCGCCCGACGATCATCCTTACCATGAAATTCCCCGACTACCACACCGGCCAGACCTTCGTCCTCGGCCCGGTGACAATGACCGAAGAGCGGATCATCAAATTCGCCAGCGACTGGGACCCGCAGTGGTTCCATACCGACCCCGAGCGCGCCGCGAACAGCCGCTGGAACGGCCTGATCGCCAGCGGCTGGCACACCGCCAGTACCGCGATGCGGCTGGTCGTCGATGGTCCGCTGAAGGATTCCGGCTCGATCGGCTCGCCCGGCCTGGCCTATCTGAAGTGGCTGGCGCCGGTGCGGCCGAACGACGAGATCAGTGTCCATCTCGAGGTGCTGGAGACGGGGGTTTCGAAGTCGGGGAGGATGGGGTCGGTGAGGTGGCGCTGGCTGGTGAAGAACCAGAATGATGTTGTGGTTCTGGATACGGAGGCGACGAGTCTGTTTGAGCTGAACAGTGCCAATGAGCTTCCTCCGAATCCCGGACACGCGGTTAGCGGCTAGGCAGCGTGTTCTGGCGGCCATCGCCGGCGGCAAGAACGGGACTCCGTCGATACCGATGCTGCCCGATATTGACGCGCCATCGATTGGCCGACGATTAATCGTCCGGCACCATCCGTGGGTTTGCCGAATGCGCGGTGCCGAGCCGGCGCGGTTTGGGCCGCCGCGAGCGGCGGCGACAACTGGCGATGCGTGTTGGCTACCGCGCTGACCCAGGTCAATGCCGCGGGTAAGGTGAGGGCACAAAGTGGACGCCCTACCGTCAGCTGGAATCTGCCATGACTACTTCCTCACCGATCACCCTGCGCGACCTCGAACATCTCGGCCGCCTTCGCGATGAACTTCGCCTACAGGCGCATCTGTTCGGTGCCGAACTGAAGGACCGCTGGCAGGAAGCGGAAGTCCGCTGGGAGCATGTCGAAAGCGAGGCGCGCGCCATCGGCGCTGCGGTCGGTCACACACGCGTCGAATTGAGCGCCGCCGCGAGCCTCGCGGTCGACGCGCTGCGCGAGGCCTATGCCGACATGCACAAGGTGGTCAAGGATCTGAAGGAGATTTGAGGATAGGACGACGTCCTCCTCGAGAGACGTCAGCCAGCTCGATCCCGATGCCTGACCCGATGCCAGAACGTTCCGGCGTCGTTGCCAGCATCCGAGTGGCTGGGCTTCGATGCAGGTCCGGCGACGGGGTCGTTTCGATCGACCCCGGTCGCTTCTTGTACTAGAGGATATTCGGCAGCGCCGCCCGCAGGACGGCCAGATCATCGTGGCCAGGATCGCGGCTGGTTTCGCTCTCGACAAGACGGTTCACATCCTTGCCCAGCGCCTGCCGCAGCAGGCCCATCATCCGCGGCTCGGCGACCACGTGCAGACGCTGCAGCGATCCCGCCACCCTCAGCGTCTCGATGCGTTTGGCGATGCTGCTGGCGAACGATGCATCGGCGATACGACGACCGCTGTGCTGCGGTTCGAGGACGGTCCGGCGGCTGGAGCCGTGCATCGAATGTCCGGGATCGTGGCGATGCAGCTCCGATTCGGAAGCGTCGGCGTCCGGATTGGCGATGGTCTCGGCTTCGACGAGTGGTGCCGATTCGGTCGCGGCGCTGAACAGTCGCGCCTGACGATGGTTGGCGGCAACGATCCAGATGCCGGGGTGCTGATTCTGCATGGCCGTGCTCCTCATGGTGGTAACGATGAGGAGCAAGTCTCGAGCCTATGTTCGCGGGGCTCATTGACCGGGGTCAAACCGGCCGGAGCCCCGGTCGGTATAGGGACGCGAAGCCCCTATCCTGCGGTTTCGCCGAGCGCCACCGGCTTGCCGACCGCGATGGTCATCCGCGCCAGCCGCTCGATGTCTTCCAGGCCGTCCTCGAGGTAGTCCATCAGCGATTCGACTTTCGGCAGGCTGCGGCGGCAGGCGAGCACGCCGAAATCCAGCGTGTCGACTCTGCTCGAGGCGGTGATGTTCAGCGCCATGCCGTCGGCGAGCACCGAGACCGGATACATGCCTTCCACCGCACAGCCCTGCCAGTACAGCGGCGAACGCGGCCCGGGAACGTTGGAGATCACCAGGTTGAAGGCGAGGTGGCCACGCTTCGGCGCGAACAGCATGTTGGCGAGACCGGGCGCCAGCTGGGCGGCGGCGTAGCCAAGGATCGCGCCGGGCTTCATCAAGGCATAGCGGGCCTTGCTGTGCTCGACCGAGGCCTTGATCACGCGCAGCCGCTCCGCCGGGTCGGCGATGTGGGTGCCCAGGTTGGCGAGCAGGAAACTGATCTGGTTGCCGACGTCGCTCCTGTCACGGCGGGTCGACATCGGCACGCCGGCGATCAGCGGTTCGGCCGGCAGCGCTTGCTGGTCGACCAGATACTGGCGCAGCGCATGGCTGCACATGGCCAGCATCACGTCGTTGACCGTGCAGCCGAGCGCGCGGCCGGCGGCCTTGATCCGCGCCAACGGATAGCTGCGTGCCAGGTAGCGGCGCGAGGCGCTGATCGGCAGGTTCAGGATCGAGGCCGGCGCATCGCTGCCGCTGATCGAATCCGGGTGTCCGGCGCGACGCTCGCGCATCGATTTGCGCAGCTCGTGGTAGATCGCCGGCACGTGCTCGAAGGCGCCGCCGAAGCGATTGGCGAGCTTGACCACGCCGTCGACCGGCGCCGCCAGCAGGCTTGGCCGCTCACGGCGGCCCTGCGGCGGCATCGCCCAGGGCGGCGGCAGGATCTCGTTCGGGGTCAGCGACATCGAGCGCAGGAACAGGCGGGTGCCGGCGACGCCGTCGGCGACCGCGTGATGCACCTTCGAGTAGACCGCGATCTGGCCGCCTTCGATGCCTTCGATGATGTAGGTGCGCCACAGCGGATAGGCCCGATCCAGGTGGCTGGCGTGCATCCGCGACACCATGGCCAGCAGCTGCTGCATGGTGCCGGGGCGGGGCAGGGCCAGGTGGATGACGTGCTGCTCGATGTCGAATTCCGGGTCCTCGACCCAGAAGGCCTTGCCCAGCCGGCTATCCAGCCGCTGGTTGAACGGCGGCAGCGGCGAGGCATAGGAGCGCAACCTCGCGACCAGGGTTCGCGCGAAGTCTTCCGAGGCATCGGCCGGCGGTCGCAGCAAGGTCAGATAGGCGACGTGCAGCGGCTGGTTGCGTCGTTCCAGATGGATGAAACCCATGTCCAGCGCGGTCAGCTTCTTCATGATCTGGCGTCCTTACGTTTTTTGTTGGTCTGTCTTTGCAGTGGCGGCCCATCTGCCATGCACGCCTACGCCTCTTTGTACGCAAGCCCGATGCAAATTGCAGCACTCAGCATGCCGATTGCGGATGACGAAGCCGATACGAGCCGGCCGTCAGTCCGCTTCGCGGTGCCATGCAGCACCCGGGCCGGCAAAGCGCCAGCCATAATGCGGACACCCTCCCGCCGTTCATGGTTCCCGCCCCGCCGATGACTCCATCCACCGCCAGCCCGCCTGCGGAGCATCCGCCGCGTCATCCGCTGCGCGCGATCTGCGTGTTCTGCGGCTCCCGCCACGGCCGCAACCCGGCCTACGCCGAGGACGCCCGGCAGCTTGGCCGGCTGCTGGCGGCGCACGGCATCCGCCTGGTCTACGGCGGCGGCCGGGTCGGCTTGATGGGCGAGATCGCCGATGCGGTGCTGGCGGCGGGCGGTGAGGTGATCGGTGTGATCCCGAGCCTGCTGATCGACAAGGAAGTCGAGCATCGCGGTCTGACCCAGTTGCACGAAGTTGGCTCGATGCATGAGCGCAAGGCGCTGATGGAGCAGCTCTCCGATGCCTTCATCGTGCTGGCGGGCGGCTTCGGCACGCTTGATGAAGCCTGCGAGATCCTGACCTGGTCGCAGTTGGGCCTGCACGGCAAGCCACTCGGCGTGGTCAACACCGCCGGCTATTACGATGGCCTGACAGCATTTCTCGACCACGCGGTGGACGAGGACTTCATCTCCGTCCGCAACCGCGGTCTGCTCGCCGTCGCCGCAAGTCCGGAAGCGGTGCTCGATCGTTTGCTGAGCGGCTGATCAGCCGCGGGAAGTTTTCCCATTGCCAGGGACGACGCCGGCCGACAGGCTCCAATCGCCCGAGCTGCGCCCAGAGAGCGCGGCCTTGCCAATGAAAGGAGAACCCCGTGATTCGCAGAACTCTGCTGCTGTCGCTGCTGGCGACCGCGGCGCCCGCCGTCGCCCAGCAGGAAACACCGGTGCAGCTGGCCCCCGTCCAGGTGATCGGCGTGGCGCCGACCGATAACGGCGGCGTGCCGCTGGATCGCTACCCCGGCAATGCCCAGGCGGCCAGTGCCGAGGACATCCAGAACGCCCAGGCACAGTCCCTGAGCGATTTCCTGGCGCGCAAGCTTGGCAGCGTGTTCGTCTCCGACGCCCAGAACAATCCCTACCAGCCGGACCTGTTCTATCGCGGCTATTCGATCTCGCCGCTGCTCGGCCTGCCACAGGGCCTGGCGCTGTATATCGACGGCATGCGCGTCAACGAAACCTTCGGCGACGTCGTCAACTGGGATCTGATTCCGGATGCCGCGATCGACTCGCTGCAACTGGTACCCGGCTCCAATCCGGTGTTCGGCCAGAACACCCTGGCCGGCGCGCTGACCCTGCGCACCAAGAGCGGTTTCGATCTCGACGGCACCCGCATCGAACTCGGCGGGGGCTCGTTCAGCCGCTTCGGCACCTCGGTGGAACACGGCTGGTCGCAGGGCAAGTACGCGGCCTATGTCGCCGGCGAGTACGACCGCGAGGACGGCTGGCGCGATTTCTCGCCGAGCCGCATCGGTCGCCTGTTCGCCAAGGGCAGCTATCTGGACAACGGCAGTTCGGCCGATCTCTCGGTGAGCCTCGCCGACAACCGCCTGACCGGCAATGGTGCCGCGCCGGTGGCGCTGCTCGAACGCGAAGGCCGCGCCCGCATCTTCACCTACCCGGATCTCACCGAGCCGCGTCTGGGCAGCATCAATCTGCAGGGCAGCCATCGTTATTCGAAGCACGTCGAGATCTCCGGTGGCCTGAGCTTCCGGCGCAACTACTCGAAATCGCTGAACGGCGACGGCACCGAGTACGAGGAATGCGCCGAGCCGGGCAACACCGATGGCGAGGGCAGCCCGTTCCTGTGCGCCGAGGAGTCCGACGGCGAGGAAGTGCTGACCACGCCGGACGGCGCGCCGATCGTCGCCGGTGAGGCCAACGATTCGGCGACCATCAATACCTCGTCGACCGACCAGCAGGTCTACGCCTTCCGTGGCCAGATCGCGCTCAGCGGCGACAACGCCCGCAACCGCCTGGTCATCGGCAGCACCGCCGAGCTGGGCCGCGCCCGCTTCGCCTCGCAGACCGAACTCGGCGCCCTGACCGAAGACCGCGGCGCGGCCGGCAGCGGCGAGGAAGTACTCGATTCCTTGGTCCGCCTGCGCACTCGCAAATACGTCTACAGCGGCTTCGTGGTCGCCAGCTATTCGCCGATCGAGCCGCTGGACATCACCGCCGCCGCCAGCCTCAACCACACCCACATCGTGCTGCGCGACCAGGGCCCGGACGACGATCTCGACGGCAATCACCGCTTCACCCGGCTGAATCCCTCGCTCGGCGCAACCTGGAAGTTCACCCAACAGCTGACCGCCTTCGCCAACTACGCCGAATCGGCGCGCGCGCCGACGCCGGTGGAGCTGACCTGTGCCGATCCGGAAGATCCCTGCCGCCTGCCGAACGGCTTCGTCAGCGATCCGCCGCTGGAACAGGTGGTGACCCGCACCGTCGAGGCCGGCCTGCGCTGGAGCTCGTCGCGCTACAGCGGCGCGATCGCCCTGTTCAACAGCGCCAACAAGAACGACATCCTGTTCATCACCGATGGCGACCTGACCACCGAGGGCTACTTCGACAATGTCGGCGAGACGCGCCGGCGCGGCATCGAGTTCGGCGGCAACTACCGCATCACCCAGGGTCTGACGTTCAGCCTGCAGTACACCTATCTCGACGCGCAGTTCCTCGACGGCTTCCTGGTCAACTCGCCGAACCACCCGGTGCGCAACCCGGATGACGACGAGGAATCGGCGGACGATGCGCGCGTGGTCAGCGCCGGCAACCGCATTCCGCTGGTGCCGCGCCACCTGGGCAAGGCTGCACTCGAATATCGTCTGGAGCGCTTTGGCGTCGGCCTGGAAGCCACCGGCCGCAGCAACTCGAACTATCGTGGCGACGAATCGAATACCGATCTAGACACGATTCCCGGCTTCGTGATCTTCGGTCTCTACGGCGACTACAAGCCGCTGCCCTGGCTGACCCTGTTCGGCCGGGTGTCGAACCTGTTCGATCGCAAGTTCGCGACCTTCGGCGTCTACGGCGAAGCCGAGGAAACCCTGGGCGAGGACTACGAAGGCGAGTTCCGCTTCATCGGTCCCGGCGCCCCGCGCGCGTTCTTCGGCGGAGTGCGGCTGCAGTTCTAGCTTGCCGCGCGCAGTTCCGTCGCGAAGCCCGGGCTCTTCGAATTGCTGCGACGGCAGGCTTCTGGAACAGTGGCGGCCGTTCCCCAGCTTCCTGCGAGTCGCCGTGCTGCCTGCCGTCCTGCTGCTGTTCCTGATCGCCGCGCTGCGTATCGCCCTGCTGCTGCGCCAGCGGGCGGTGCTGCGCACGCAGGATCAGCCCTATTCGCTCGGCCTGGTGAGCCAGCGGCTCGGCCAGCAACTGTGGCAGCAGGGCTGGCCGTTGCTGCTGCTCGCGCTGCTGGCGTATTGGCCGCAGCCGGCAAGGGCGATCGATGCGCCGCTGCTGGCAGCGCTGGTGCTGGCCGGCTGGTGCTGGGAGCTGCCGGCCAAGGCCTGGAAGCCGTTCGGCCTCGATGCCCGGCACGGCATGAACCGGATGACGGTCGCCGCATTCGCGCGCGAGCAGGCGCTGAAGCTGGCGATGCTGGCGGCGCTCGCGCTGCCATCGGCCTGGCTGGCGCTGCAGCTGCTCGATCGCTATCCGCAGTCCTGGTGGCTGCTGGTCTGGGCGCTCGGCTACGGCGGCTGGGCGCTGATCCGCGCCGTGCAGCCGCGCTACATCGCGCCGCTGTTCGATGCCGTCGAGCCGCTGCCGGACGGCGAGCTGCGCGGCCGGCTCGAAGCGCTGCTGGCGCGTTGCCGGGTCGATGCCCGACAGCTGTTCCTGCTCAAGGCTTCGGCGCGTTCGTCGCAGGCCAACGCCCAAGTGTCCGGCAGCCTGGCGCGGCCGCGCATCGTGCTCACCGATACCCTGATCGCCACACTCAAGGCGGACGAGATCGAAGCCGTCGTCGCCCACGAACTGGGCCATCTGCAGCGCGGTCATCTGCGCTTCCAGCTGCTGATGCTCGGTGGCGCCTCGCTGTTGATGGTCGCCGCTGCGGCGTGGTTCAGCGCCGCGATCGTCGCGCCGGTCGCGAGGCTGGCGCTGGCCTGGGCGCTGCTGCCGTCGTTGTGGTTGTTCGCGCTGCCGCTGGCCAATTACTGGTATCGGCGCTTCGAGTTCGAGGCCGATGCCTCGGCGGCGAGCCATGCCAGCGGCGCGGCGCTGGCCCGGGCCCTGCGCACGCTGACTCGCAACAATCGCAATGCGCCGATCGCCGACCGCTGGTACGAGCGTGTCTATCACACGCATCCGGCGACCTCCGAGCGTCTTGACCGTCTCGATCGCGCCGGCACGTGAGCACCGCTCTGCGCTTGGTACTGCTGACCGCGTTGGCGCTGTTCGCCTTCGCGGCGAACTCGATCCTGGCGCGCATCGCGCTGCGCGATGGCGGCATCGACCCGCTGGCCTTCACGGTGCTGCGCATCGCCTCCGGTGCGCTGATGCTGGCACTGCTGCTGAAGCGCCGTGGCCGCCCGCTGACCGGCGACTGGCCATCGGCGACGGCGCTGGTCGTCTATGCCGCCACGTTTTCGGTCGCCTATGTCTCGATCCCCGCCGGTACCGGTGCCCTGCTGCTGTTCGGCGCCGTGCAGCTGACGATGATCGGCACCGGCCTGGTCCAGGGCGCGCGGCCACCGTGGCCGGAGTGGGCGGGGCTGTTGCTGGCCTTCGCAGGCCTGCTGCTGTTCCTGCTGCCGGGGCTGGCACGGCCACCGCTGGCCGGCAGCCTGCTGATGCTGGCGGCTGGCGTCGCCTGGGCGATCTACAGTCTGCGCGGCCGGCGCGGCGCCGGGCCGGCGGGCGATCCGCTGGCGGCAACCGCCGGCAACTTCCTGCGCGGCCTGCCGCTGGCGCTGCTGCCGTGGATCGGGTTCGGCGAAGCGCGCTGGAATCCGTCCGGCGTCGCCTGTGCACTGGCCTCGGGGGCGCTCGCTTCCGGCCTCGGCTATGCCGTCTGGTACACGGTGCTGCCGGGGCTGACCAGCATGCGCGCCAGCCTCGTGCAACTCGCGGTGCCGCTGCTGGTGGCCGTGCTCGGCATCGTCCTGCTCGGCGAGTCGCCAAGCCTGCGCCTGCTTGCCGCTGCGGTGCTGATTCTCGGCGGTCTGCTGCTGGCGACGCTGTACCGGCCCCTGCGCGCCGCGCCGTCGCGCTGAACCAGCTTCTGCGTCATCCGCGTGACAGCAGGCTGTGTCACGCCACAGCGTGGCGAACGCTGCGATCCCGTGCTGGCAAGGATTTCGTCCGTGGCACCGAACTTGCGCTGGCGCCTGTCACCGGCGTCCGCCAGAGGCCGGACCCTTCGAACAATACAGAACGAGTGGCCGAAGACATGAGGATCGTGATGCTGGGCGCGCCGGGTTCCGGCAAGGGCACGCAGGGTGAAAAGCTGGCTGCGTATCACGGGATTCCGAAGACCTCGACCGGCGACGCGCTGCGCGCCGCAGTCAAGGCTGGCACGCCGCTGGGCCTGAAGGCGAAGGCGGCGATGGACGCCGGCCAGCTGGTGGCCGACGAGCTGGTGATCGGTATCGCCCGCGAGCGCCTCGCGGCCCCCGATGCGGCGCAGGGTTTCATCCTCGACGGCTTCCCGCGCAATGCTGCCCAGGCGCGGACGCTCGACGGCCTGCTCGACGAACTCGGCCAGCCGGGCCTGAGCAAGGTCATCCACCTGCTGGTCGACGACGAGGAAATCGTCCGCCGCCTGGTCGCTCGCGGCGCGCTTGAAGGCCGCAGCGACGACAACGAAGCGACGGTGCGCGCCCGCATCGCGGTCTACCAGTCGGAGACCCGGCCGCTGCTCGACTACTACGAGGCCCGCGGCCTGCTGGTAACCATTGCCGGCGTCGGCGACATCGAGGCGATCTTCGCGCGGATGCTGGCGGCAACGGCGCCCGCAGTGTGCGAGACCACTGCCGCCTGAAGGCGTCGGCACCGGTCGTCGGTCATCGGGAGGACCGTTAAAGTGCGCGTCCCACCCGACGACGAGATGGCCCGCCTTGAAACTGGATCTCAGCAATCGCACCGCAGTGGTCACCGGCGGTACCGGCGCGATCGGCCGCGAGGTCAGTGCCGCGCTGGCGGCGGCCGGCGCGAAGGTCGTCGCCGTCTGCCTGCCGTCCGATCGCGTCGCTGCCGAAGCGCTGCTGCCGGCCTGGCAGGCGCAGGGCTATGCGATCGCGATCACGGCTTTCGATGTCGCCAACACCGAGGACTCGGCCGCTTCGCTGGCGATGCTCCAAGGCCAGCACGGTGCCATCGACATCGTCGTCAACTGCGCCGGCATCACTCGCGACGCACCGCTGCGCAAGATGAGCGCGCAGCAGTGGCAACAGGTGCTGCGGGTCAATCTCGACAGCCTGTTCAACGTCACCCAGCCGCTGATCGAAGCGATGTGCCAGCGCGGCTGGGGCCGGGTGGTGAACATCTCCTCGGTCAACGGCCAGAAGGGCCAGTTCGGACAGACCAACTACTCGGCCTCGAAGGCCGGCGTGCACGGTTTCACGATGGCGCTGGCGCAGGAAGTGGCGCGCAAGGGCGTGACCGTCAACACGGTGGCGCCGGGCTACATCGACAGTCCGATGATCGATGCCGTGCCGGAAGCGATCCGCGGCGAAATCCTCAAGGGCATCCCGGCGGCGCGCTACGGCAGCCCGGCCGACATCGCCGCCGCGGTGACCTTCCTGTGCTCGCCCCAGGCCGGCTACATCACCGGCGCCCAGCTGCCGGTCAACGGTGGCCTGTACATGAGTGCCTGAACCGATCCTCATGGGAACCAAGGGCGGCAGGGTCTGTCCATCTTGTCAACGGCCGTCAGAGCCAACCACGCGAGATCACCATCTGGAGCCAGCTATGAGCGAGACCATCACCGCCAGCATTCCCGAAGTCGACACCGCCGGGCTGAAAGCCCTGATGGCGGATCATCGCCTGCCGCTGCTCGTCGACTACATGGCCGATCACTGTGAATGGTGTCATCGGCTGGAACCGGTGCTGGCGGCGACGATGGACAAGTTCGCGACCCGCGTGCGGCTGGTCAAGGTCGATGTCGAGCTGCATCCGGAAGCCAAGCCGACCGATACCCCGCGCTCGATTCCGACCGTGGCGCTGTATCGCGATGGCCGGCTGATCATGACCAAGAGTGGCCTGATCCAGCGCCAGCAACTGGAATCGTTCCTCAATCACTGGCTGGACCCGGCCAACGAGGGTTTGAACTGATCCAAACGGCGGCAAGCGTCGCGTAGCATGCAAGGTCGCTGCAGCTGCAGCGGCGACGATCCGGCCGCGATCGAGAACGCCGGACGACAACAGCACCACGTGGGAGGACTGATGACTGTCAGATGTTTCGCGGCGCGTGCCCGGGCAGCGGTTGCCGCCGTCGCCTTGTTGCTCGGTCTGCCGTCCGCCGCACAGGCGGCCAATGCGGGCAACAGCATCCGCATCGGCGTGTTGCAGTTCGGCACCGTCGCCTGGACGCTCGATACGCTGACCGCTCGCGGCTTCGACAAGGCCGGCGATCTGCACATCGAGATCGTGCCGATGGCGGCCAGCAACGCCGCGCAGATCGCGCTGCAGGGTGGGGCGGTCGACATGATCACCACCGACTGGCTGTGGGTCACCCGCAACCGCGCCGAAGGCCGCAAGCTGCTGTTCGCAGCCAACTCCACCGCGCTCGGCGGTCTCTACGTGCGCAGCGATTCCGGCATCAGGACGGTGGCTGATCTGAAGGGCCGCGAGATCGGCATCGCCGGCACCCCGGTCGACAAGAGCTGGCTGTTCCTGCAGGCCTGGTCGAAGAAGACTGCCGGCCTCGATCTGAAGCAGGAAGCCAAGCCCAGCTTTGCCGCGCCGCCGGCGCTCAACGAATTCATCCTTCGCGGCAAGCTGCCGGCGGTGCTGAATTTCTGGCCCTACGGCGCGCGCCTGAAGGCGGCCGGGCTGACCGAACTGGTCGACATGCGCACGGTGCTGGCCGGGCTTGGCGTGCCCAAGCCGGTGCCGATGGTCGGCTGGGTGTTCTCGGAAGCCTGGGCGGCCAGGAATCCCGCTCTCCTCGACCGTTTCCTGAAAGCCGTCGATCAGACCAACGAGGTGTTGCGCAGCGACGATGCGGCCTGGCTGCGCCTGAAGCCGATCATGAAGGTGGACAGCGAGGCGGATTTTCTCGCGCTGCGCGACGCTCACCGCGACGGCATCAAGGCCGACGAGCTGAGAATCGATCTGTCGGTGACCCAGGGCCTGTACGCGCTGCTCGCGGCCGAAGGCGGCGAGGAACTCGTCGGCAAGAGCCCGACGCTCGATCCCGCGAGCTTCTACCCGGCGCCCGGAAGCAGACCTTGAATCTTGCCGCGGCGAAGTCGCTGCCGCCCGCGGCGGTGCGCAGCGGTGCGCTGCTGGTGTTGCTCTGCCTCTGGCAGGCGGTGGCCTGGCAGGTCAGCGATCCGCTGCTGCCGTCGCCGGCCGCGGTGCTCGCCAGCCTGGTCCACCACCTGACGCAGGGCGAGCTGCTGCACCACCTCGGCAAGACCCTGCTGCGGGTGGCGATCGCTTTCGTGCTGGCGATGCTGGTCGGCGTTTCGGTTGGCGTCTGGATGGGCCGCAGCAAGCTGGTCAACAACCTGTTCGACGGCCTGCTGGTACTGATGCTGAACCTGCCGGCGCTGGTCGCGGCGATCCTCTGCTTCATCTGGATCGGCCTCAACGAAACAGCCGCGGTGCTCGCCGTGGCGCTGAACAAGATTCCGACGGTGATCACCAACATCCGCGAAGGCGCGCGGGCGCTCGACACCCAGCTGCTGCAGGTCGGCGAGGTCTACCGGATACCGCGCGCGACAGTGCTGCGCCGCATCGTCCTGCCCCAGCTGTATCCGTACATCATGGCTTCGGCGCGCTCCGGGCTGGCGCTGATCTGGAAGATCGTGCTGGTCGTCGAACTGCTCGGTCGCTCGGACGGCATCGGCTTCCAGCTCGGCACCTTTTTTCAGTTCTTCGACCTGACCAGCATCCTTGCCTACACAGCCGCGTTCGCCGCCGTGGTGTTCGTCATCGAAGCGCTGCTGCTGCGGCCGCTGGACCGGCGCTTGAACGGGTGGCGCGGATGAAGCTCGTCGTCGACATCCAGCGCAAGCGCCATCCAGGCAAGAGCCGCGACACCATCGGCCCGCTGGTGTTCACCGCCGAGAGCGGTGAGTTCGTCGCCATCGTCGGCCCCAGCGGTGCTGGCAAGACGACGATGCTGAAGATCATCGCCGGCCTCGACGACAGCTACGAAGGCGCGCTGAGCGGCGCCGGCGGCGCTGCGCGGCTCGGCTTCGTGTTTCAGGAACCCCGCCTATTGCCCTGGCTGAATGTCGCCGACAATCTGCGCCTGGTGAGCCCCGAACTGAGCGATGGCGAAATCGATGCCGGGCTGGCCAAGGTCGGTCTGGCAGGGACCGCTGCGCAGTTTCCGCTACGCCTGTCGGGCGGCCAGCAGCGGCGAGTGGCATTGCTGCGTGCCTTTCTGGTCCGGCCGGAACTTCTGCTGCTCGATGAACCGTTCATCTCGCTCGACGTGCCGACCGCGGAAAGCCTTTATCAGGTGCTCGCCCAGTTGCGCCGCGAGGTGCTGCCGACCACCTTGCTGGTGACCCACGATCTGCGCGAGGCGCTGGCATTGGCCGACCGGGTACTGTTCGTCAGCCGCAGCCCGGCGCAGCTGATCCTCGACTACCGGGTGAGCTTGCCGGAACCGCGCCGCCGCGACGATGAGCAGGTCAGCGCGGCGCACCAGGCGCTGATGAGCCAATACCCCGAATTGCTGGGCGGCCTCGGCACCGCCCGGCCGAACTCCACGGAGGCCGCCTGATGGCGCAGCCGCTTAGCAGCAACCCGACGCTCGATGTGCGTGACGCCGTCAAGTCCTACGGCGAGGTCAAGGCACTGCAGGGCGTATCGATGCAGATCGCGCCTGGCCAGTTCATGGCCCTGCTCGGCCCGAACGGGGCCGGCAAGTCGACCCTGTTCCAGCTGCTGTCCGGCCTGTTCGTGCCGGATGGCGGCAGCATCGCCATCTGCGGCGAGGACTTTCTGAAGAAGCCGACGCTCGGCCTCGCCAGGCTCGGTGTGGTCTTCCAGCAGCCGACGCTCGATCTCGATCTCAGCGTCACCGGCAACCTGCGCTTCCATTCCTCGTTGCACGGCCTCGGCGCCGAGGGACGCTCGCGCATTCCGCAACTGCTGGTCGATGTCGGGCTTGCTGGCTCCGAGGACAAGACCTGCCGCAGCCTGTCCGGCGGCAACCGCCGCAAGGTCGAGCTGGCGCGGGCGCTGCTGCACCGGCCGCGGCTGCTGCTGATGGACGAGGCCACCGTCGGCCTCGATCCGGCGTCGCGCACTACCCTGATGGCCCTGGTCAAGCAGCGTTGCCGTGATGAAGGCCTGGCCGTGCTCTGGGCCACGCATCTGGTCAACGAGGCCGAACAGGCCGATAGGGTCTACGTGCTGCACAAGGGCCGAAAGTTCGCTGAAGGAACACCGGACGAGATCGTCGCTGCGTCCGGCTGCGCCACGCTCGAAGAAGCCTTCCTGAAGATGACGGTTCCAATGACGGGGGCGGCGCCGGGCGCCGGCAGGCCCGAGGAGAAAGCGGCATGAACAAGTCCCTGGTCGCCTTGGCGCTGCTCGCCGTGCTGCCCGCCGCCCCGTCCGTCGCCTGGGCCGGCAAGCTCTATGTCAGCAGCGAGAAGGACCACGTGGTCACTGTTTTCGACAGCGCCAGCCTGAAGCCGCTGGGCAAGGTCAAGACCGGCGACAAGCCGCGCGAGCTGGTGTTCTCGCCGGACCACAAGAAGCTTTATGTGGCCTGCGGCGAAGGCAGTCGCATCGATATCATCGACACGGCCACCGACCAGGTGGTCGGCAAGCTGAATGTCGGCGACGATCCCGAGCGCTTCGTGTTCAGCCCCGACGGCAAGACGGTCTGGGCGACGCTCGAAGAGGACGGCTTGGTCTCGGCCACCGACGTCGCCAGCGGCAAGCGGATCGCCGAGATCAAGGTCGGCGAGGAACCGGAAGGCATCTTGATGACGCCGGATGGCAAGACCGTGTACGCGACTTCGGAAGTCGCCAACGTCGTCCACGTCATCGACGTCGCCAGCAAGACCGTCAAGGCCAACATCGCGGTCGGCAACCGGCCGCGGCGTTTCGCGTTGACGCCGGACGGCGCCCAGCTCTGGGTGTCCAACGAACTGAGCGGCACGATCTCGGTGATCGACACCAGGGCCAATGCCGTGACCGGCGAAGTGAAGTTCCAGCCCAAGGGCTTTCGCGCCGAAGACATCACCCCGGTCGGCATCCTGATGACCCGGGACGGTTCGACCGCCTACGTGACCATGGGCAGCGCCAACCACATCGCCAAGGTCGAGGTGAGGAGCCGCGCGGTGCAGGGCTATCTGCTGACCGGCGGTCGCCCCTGGGGCATCGCGATCACCCGGGACGAAAAGACCCTGTACGTGACCAATGGCCAGTCCGACGACATGGCCGTGATCGACACCGCGAGCTTCAAGGTGGTGAAGGCGGTGCCCGCCGGCCGCGTGCCGTACACGGTCGGCATTCTCGAATGATGGCGACAACGATGATCCGCATGCTGGCCGCCGCCGGGCTGGCGCTGCTGTCGGTGCTGCCGCTCGCTCGGGCGGCGGAGACGCCGTTCCGGATCGGCTATCTGGAATGGTCCGAGGATCCGCGCTATCGCGCCGAGCGGACCAAGGCGCAGTTCCCGCTGCTGCCCTGGGGCCGGCCGTATGCGGCTGCCGAGCAAGCGATCAAGGAAACCGCGTTCGCCGGCAGCGCGCTGGGCGTGAAATTCGAACTCGACAAGCGCGAAGGCGCCGATGCCACCGCGCTGGCCGATCAGGTCAAGGCGATGGTCGCCGCTGGCACCCGGTACGTGATCGTCGATGCCGATGGCCCGGTGCTGGCCGAGCTCGCCACGCGCATCGCCAGCTTGCCGGTGACGCTGTTCAACATCGCCGCCCAGGACGATGCGCTGCGTGGCGCCGGCTGCAGCGTCCGGGTGCTGCACGTGATTCCGAACCAGGCGATGCTGACCGATGCGCTGGCCCAGTACCTGGTGCTGCGTCGCTGGCCGAAGGTGCTGGTGCTCAAGGGCCCGAACCCGGCCGACGAAGCCTTCGCCGCGGCCTGGGCACGCTCGGCGAAGCGCTTCGGCCTGAAGATCGTCGACACCCGGCCGTTCAAGCTCGGCCTCGATCCGCGCGAGCGCGAGCTGAACAATCTGCAGCTGCTGACCGGCAGTCAGGACTATGACGCGGTGTTTGTCGCCGATGCCGACGGCGAGTTCGCCCGCAACGTGCCTTACCAGACTGCCAATCCTCGAGTCGTCATCGGCGCTTCCGGGCTGGTCGCCGACGGCTGGCACTGGTCCTACGAGCGCGACGGCGCCCGCCAGTTGAACAACCGCCTGATCAAGGCCGCAGGCCGCCAGGTCACCTCCTACGACTGGGCAGCGTGGATGGCGGTCAAGAGCGTCGTCGAAGCGGTGACGCGCGCCGGCTCCACTGATTACGCGAAGAGCTACGCCATGCTGCGCAGCCCGGCCATCGTCCTCGACGGCTTCAAGGGCTTCCGCATGGGTTACCGTCTCTGGGACGGCCAGCTGCGCCAGCCGATCCTGCTGAACACCGGCAACTGGGCGATCGCCGTCGCGCCGATCGAGGGCTTCCTCGATCCGGTCAACAACCTCGACACACTGGGCTTCGACGCCAGGGAAAGCGCCTGCCTGAAAACCCCGATCGCCGGAGCACGGAAATGAGAGCAGGACACGCGCTGGAAGCGCTGGGTGCGATCAGCTTTCGCGAGCTGCGCAAGTTCATGCAGCAGCGCTCGCGGCTGCTCTCGGCACTGGTCCGTCCGCTGCTCTGGCTGGTGGTGTTCGCGGCCGGCTTCCGCAACGTCTTCGGCGTCGCGGTGATCGAGCCGTACTTGAGCTTCGTCGAGTACCAGGTCTATGTCGCACCCGGCCTGCTCGGGATGATCTGCCTGTTCAACGGCATCCAGTCCAGCCTGGCAATGGTCTACGACCGCGAGATGGGCATGATGCGGCTGCTGCTGACCGCGCCACTCGCCCGCGCCTACCTGCTGGGCTGCAAGCTGGTCGCCGGCACGCTCTTGTCACTGGTGCAGGCTTATGCCTTCCTGATCGTCTGCGCCCTGTTCGGTGTCGACCTGCCGTGGAGCGGCTGGCTGTACGCCTTCCCCGCGCTCTTGCTCGGCGGCCTGATGCTCGGTGCGCTCGGCCTGCTGCTCAGCGTCTACATCAAGCAGATCGAGAACTTCGCGAGCACGATGAATTTCGTGATCTTCCCAATGTTCTTCATGTCCTCGGCGCTGTATCCGCTGTGGAAGCTCAAGGAGTCGGGAGCCGAATGGCTGTACTGGGTATCGAGCGCCAATCCGTTCACCCACTCGGTGGAACTGACTCGCTTCGCGATGTACGGCCAGTTGAACCTCACCGCGCTCGCGGTCACCGGCGGTTCGGCGCTGCTGTTCTTCGTCTGGGCCGCCTACGGCTACGACCCGCAGCGTGGCATGGTCAAGAAGCGCGCCCAGGCTTGATTCCTGGCCTGATCCCTGGCCTTGGGCGCGGGCTTGAGTTTTTGACCCCTTGAATGGAAAAGCCGCCGGATTGCTCCGGCGGCTTTTCCATCGGTGCACCGCGTTCGGGGTAATGAGGTCGAAGTCTGGCGGCTTCCCCAGGTTCCCAAATCTCGCCGGCAGTGACAGGTCCGGATTCGTCGTGTTCTCGTCCTGTCGACAGGAACCCCTGCCCATTAAGCTGCAGGCTCGGGGGCAGCGAGAAAAGGTCTTGTTTCAAGTGCAACGAGCGATCGGGATTCTGGGATTCGAAGGTGTCAACGCGCTCGACATGAGCGGGCCGATGGAGGTCTTCGCACAAGCTTCGATCGTCGCCGACAAAACGGCTCCGCGCTACCGGCTTCATGTCATCGGTCTCGATATGCGGCTGTTCCGCGCCGAATCCGGTCTGGCAATCGCGCCTGAATGCACGCTGACGAACGCGCCTCCACTCGATACGCTGATCGTGCCTGGCGGTGCGGGATTGCGTGAGCCGGCTGTCAACGCCGTCGTCGCTGGCTGGCTCCGCAGCCACGCGCCGCACATCCGGCGCGTGGCTGCGGTTTGCACGGGCATCTATGGTCTGGCGCCAACGGGCTTGCTGGATGGCCGCAAGGTCACGACGCACTGGCGTTTCGCGGCAGACATCGCCCAGCGTTTCCCGTCGCTGCAGGTCGACGACAACGCGATCTTCATCAGAAGCGGCCACTACTGCACCTCGGCCGGTATCACTGCCGGCATCGACCTTGCGCTGGCCCTGGTGGAAGAGGATCTCGGGCCGCATGTGGCGCTCGGAGTGGCGCGCGATCTCGTCGTGTACCTCAAGCGTCCGGGCGGACAGGAGCAGTACTCCGAGCCGCTGCGCTATCAGGCCCGATCCGGCGATCAGTTCGCCGACCTTGCTGCTTGGATCGACGGACATCTGAACGAGGATTGCGCGGTCGAAGCACTGGCGAGCCGCGTCAACCTCGGTCCACGCCACTTCGGTCGACGATTTCGCGACGCCTTCGGTTGCACACCGGCTGCCTATGTCGAGAACGCGCGTTTGAACGAGGCGCGGCGGCGGCTCGGCAGCCACCACCACTCTGTCGAGCGTATTGCCGCTTCAGTCGGCTTCCGCAGCGGCGACGTCATGCGCCGCGCGTTCGAACGTCGTTTCGGCCTTTCGCTGCTCGAATACCGCGAGCGCTTCGGCCTGGCGACCGTCCATCAATCATTCACTCCCACCGAGGCGTAGTCATGATCGAAGCCTTGGCAGGAACCCTGGTCGCAGCGTTGACGATCGTGCTGGCACGATTCTTCAAGGCAGAGCGCTGGTTCTACGCCCTGGATCTGCTGTCATTGCCGGGCGTCTACGCGTTCTACGCATTGCGTGCCGGCGACCATGCCGCAGTCGCCAAAGCGCTTGCGTGGGGTGTGCCGTACTTCATCGCGGGTCTGGCTTGCGCCTTCATCCACGTTCGGCGTTCGGCGGTGCTCGTGGGTGGATTGTGGCTGCTGCACGCGTTCTACGACTTGGTCGAAGGACCAGGGTTCACTCATGCAGGCGGCCCGTCCTGGTATCCGGTCTACTGCATCGCAGTCGACATCGTGATCGGGGCCTACCTGCTGTGGCTGTCACGACGCCTGACTAACGCCGACCTTCGGCTCGCCTGAGTTCCCTCAGATATTGATCCGCACGGGCCCCCGGTCAGGCCTGAAGCGGGGCTATCCGCACGAGGCCCGGATCGGTTCAGCCGTCTGTCGAGCGGACGTTGCTTGGGCTTCAAGCCATCTTCTCGTTGGCAATTTGGATGGGATACATTGCGCCGCGCCCAGCCGAGCGCTTGCACCGGGGAATCTCATTCATGGCTGCCACCGCAACGGCGACGTCGAGCGAAGTGCGAGGAAATGTGGCGATCTGGTGCTGCCGCAAGTTGCTGACCGTCGTCGTTGCCCTGGTCCTCACGGTTCACTCCGGTGAAGGGGGCGCGAGCCCGTCGAAGCCGAATCGGCCGCCGGCCGCCGGCGACATCATCGACATGAAGGTCAGCTTCACGGTCACCAATCTGAATCGCACCGCGGCGCGCAACTGTCGCGGCGACGGCAGCAGTCTGAAGCTGTCCGGTCATATCATCGGCCCGCGTTCGGCACTGGTCGATGGCGCAGCCGCCACGCTCTACATCCACGGCGTCGCCGTTCCCGAGCCGACCTGGCGGATGCCGCTGGCCGGCTACGATTACGGCCTGGAGCAGGCGCGCCGCGGCCACGTTTCGGTGACCTTCGATCGCCCGGGCTATGCGGCCAGCATGGTGGCTTCGGACGGCAGGTCGATCTGCATCGGCGTGCAGGCGGACGTCGCGCACCAGATCGTCGACCAGCTGCGCCGTGGCGGCTACACAGCAGCCGCGCCGATCCGCTTCGCGCGCATTGCGCTGGCCGGCCACTCGCTGGGTCAGGAAATCGCGGAACTGGCGGCGGCCACCTTCGGCGATGTCGATGCGCTGGTGGTAGGTGGATTCCGCGATCCATCGATTCTCAGCCCGAGGCTTTCCAAGGCGGCGACGCAATATGTTTCGAGCTGTCTCCGCGGTGGCCAGCCCAAGACCGCCGGAGGGCCGGGCGGCTATGCGTACACCTTCGCAGAAGGCACCGACTTCCTGTTCCATAACGCCGAGGATGTTGTCATCGATGCCTTTGCCGCGTACACCGAGGCCGATCCCTGCGACGTGTCGACGATCGTGCTGTACGGGGTCGTCACCGCTCTGCAGCTGGCGCAGATCCGCGTGCCGGTGCTGCTGTTCTACGGTGACCAGGATGCGCTCTGGTACAAGGGCGCGGGCCGGCGCCAGAAGGCGCTGTTCATCGGCAGCAAGGACGTCACGCTGCTGGAGTACGCCGATACCGGTCACATGATCATGCTGGGGCGGACTGCGCCGGCCTTCCGGGCCGATGTTTCCGGCTGGCTGAAAGCAAACGGCTACTGAGCAGGCTGGCGGCGTCCAGCCCTGAGACCCCTGGACCCCTGAGACCCGAGATGCCGTGGTCCCAGCGCCAGCTGAAAACGGCAAAGCCGCCGGATTGCGCCGGCGGCTTTGCCGACACGCCAAGACCGGTTTCAGATGCCGCCGATTTCCAGCAGCTCGCGCGAGGATTCGGCGACTTCGCCGCTGGCCGCGTCGATCTCGACCCGGTAGTCGCTGTCCTCGGCCTTGATGTCGAATTCGTAGGACGCCTTGCCGTCAGCTTCCAGTTCGAATTCGACTCTTTCGACAGTGCCCGGCTTGGCTGCCAGCGCTTTTGCTCGCGCTGCGGCTTCGTCGATCCTGGCAATCGCGGCGAAAGCCGGATCGGCCGCCGTCGCGACTCGGGTTTCGGTCTCGACGATGGTGCCAGTGCTGTCCGAGCACTCGAGGTCGAACAGCTTGCCGTCGGCCTGCCGGATCTCGAATTCCCAGACCCTGCCTCCGGTCTCGCTCTTCAGCGTGGCCTGAAGCAATTCACCGGGTGCCCGGGCCAGTGCCGCCTTCGCGCAGCTTTCGATGCCGGCATTGCTGCCGATGACCGCGGCAGCGGCGCTGCCGGCATTCATTTCCAGCGGTGCGGCGACCAGCGGCGGAGTGTCGGTGGCTGGGGCTTCGTGCTTGCCGCAGGCGGAGATCAGCAATGCAGCGGCAGTCGCGACAATCAGTTTCAGGGACATCGGGGCTCCACGTTCGAGGCGACGGACAGCAGGCTGCGCAAGGCGATTCTAGGTCCGCGTCTCCTTGCCGGGGCCGGGAAGAGTTCCCGATCCAGCTCGATCGGAAACTCGCTGGCTGATGGGGCTCGGCTGAGCCGGGCCTTCCCGGACTCAGTGATCGTGCTTGCCGTTGCCGTGCCCCTTGCCATGCCCCTGCCTGTGATCGCGGTCGTCGCTGCCGTGATCGTGGTCATGGTCGTCGTTGCCGCGCCGGCTTTCGCGCTGGCGGTACTGCGGCACATAGACCTCGTTGTACCAGCGGTTGTCGACGAAGTAGACCGGCCGGCCGCAGGCGTCGTAGCGGCCGCAGTAGCGTTTCCAGTTCTTGCGATGACCCGGTGGCACGCGGACGTAGTACGGCTGTTCGACGACGTGGTGGCGTTCGATGATCACCGGCTCGCGGTAGATGATCCGGGGCTGCGGGTAGTCGCCGATGTCGATGCGGCCGTAGAAGCCCGGCTGGCCGATGTTGACGGAGACGCCGACGTCGGCGGCCATCGCCGGTAGTGCGGCGCCGATCAGCAGCACAGTGGCGAGCATGGGTTTCAGGTTCATCGAAAGTCTCCTTGAGGGCTCCGGATCGTTACCCGCTGCCGTCGGCAACGAGTGATCATGGTCCGGATGAGCGGAGACTACAGGCGAGGCCTGAACCCGCCCTGAACCCCGATCGAGATGGCGCTCCAGCGCTAGAGCAGACTCGAGAACAGCGTTGCGATGCCGAGGAACGAGAAGAAGCCGACGACGTCGGTGACCGTGGTCAGGATGATCGACGAGGACTGCGCCGGGTCCTGGCCGAGTCGGCGCAGCGTGATCGGCACCAGGGCACCGGCAAAGCCGGCGGCGACCATCGAGATCACCATTGCCGTGACGATCACCAGCACCAGGCCGAACGAGCGGCTCCAGACATAGACGCCGATCGCCGTGGTGGCGGCGATGCCGAGGCCGTTGAGCAGCCCCACGCTGACCTCCTTGATCACCACGCGCGGCCAGTGGCGGACGCTGATCTCGCGCAGCATCAGCCCGCGCATGGTCACCGCCAGTGCCTGGGCGCCGGCATTGCCACTCTGGCCGGCGACCACCGGCAGCAGTACCGCGAGCGCGGTGAACCTGGCGATGATGTCTTCGAACAGACCGACCACCGACGCCGCCAGGAACGCGGTCAGCAGATTGATCTGCAGCCAGGGCAGGCGTTTGGCGACCGCGAACAGCGGCGACGACAGTGCCCGCTCGTCCTTGCTGGCACCGACCATGGTCTGGATGTCGAGGCTGGTTTCTTCCTGGATCGCGCTGACCAACTCGGCCTGGTGGATGACGCCGACCAGCCGGCCGCTGAAGTCGATCACCGGCAACTCGGTGAGGTTGTCGTGCTGCTCCAGCAGTTCGACGACTTCGTCGCGCGGCACGCCATCGTCGACCGCGGCGATGATCGGCTGGCGCAGGTCGGCAAGCCGCTGATCGAGATCGGCGAGCGCCAGATCCTGAATCTCGACCCGGCCTTCGAGTTGGCCGGTGGCGTTGATCAGGTAGATCTCGCGCAGGCTGCGGCGGCCCGTACGGCGCAGGCGGGCCAGCGTTTCGGCTACCGGTAGCGCGGCGTCGAAGGCGAGGAAGCGCGGGTCCATCAGCGCGCCGGCGGAGTCGGGCACGCGGGCCATGCTGGTCCGCAACTCATCGGCGATTTCGGGATTCAGCAGCGCCAGATAGGTATTGCGGGCATCGTTGTCGAAGCGGCTCAGCAGGGCAACGGCTTCGGTCGGTTCCAGTTCGCTGAGGATGTGCCGCGCCAGGCGGGCCGGCAGCTCGGCCAGCACGCTGCGTTCGATATCACCGCTCAGGCCGCGCCAGACCGGAATCAACGCGTGCAACGGCTGCTCGCCGAGTACCACCGCGATGTCCGGCGGCGCTAGGTGCTCAAGCCGGCGCGCAGCCTCTCGCGGGTAGTCGAGCAGGAAGCGCAGGGTCAGCGCCGCAGTGGCGGTGTCAGCGCTCATCGGACGATGCTGTTTCCGCCTGGGTCTGGGTCTGGGCCGCGGTCGCAAGCTTCACCGGCAGCCAGGAGACCAGCATTTCGATCAGGCCGGCGACGGCGCCCCAGTAGCCGCCGGCCAGCATCGACAGCACGTCGCCCGGCGTCGACGGCTGATCGTGCTCGCGTGCCGGGCCGTGCGCCGCAGTCAACGCGGTCTGCCAGAGCACGCCGGCGAAGCGCTCGCCGCGCTCGACTACTACCAGCGCCCGGGCGCTGGTCCAGCCGGAATGCTCGTGCAGGGCGCTGATCAACGATTGCGCCGGCACGGTGATCGGCGGCGGCTGCATCAGGCGGCGCAGCGGGGTGTCGGCCGGTGCGCGCAGCAACTCGACCAGCGGTACCACGCCGACCAGGCGCTGCTCGCCATCGACGACGTAGAGCACGTCCTGTTCATGGCCGGAAGTGCGTAGGTGCTCGATCGCCTGGGCGCCCAGCAGGTCTTCGGTCACCGCCAGCGCGTGGGGGTCGGTCCAGGCGCCGACGGTATTCTCGGGGTAGCCGAGCAGCAGCCGGAAAGCGACTGCGAGCGGTGCCGGCAGCTGGCCGATCAGGGTGTCGGCTCTGGCGCGCGGCATCTGCCGCAGCACGGCGACACCGGCCTGTGGCCCGACTGCGCGCAGCAGGCCGGCGGCGCGATCGTCGCCCAGGCGATCCATCGCCCGCGCCGCGAACAGCGGCAACATCTGGCGCAGTACCGGGGCCGCGAGGCGCAGCGGCACGCTGGCCAGCAGATCTGCTGCGGCGCTCGGCGTCAGCCGTTCGAGCACCCGCGCGGCGTCGCGCGGATGGGCTTCCAGATAGGCCAGCGACAGGCTGCCGGCCGGATTAGCCATCGTTTGCGTCCGAGGTGACTTCCGGCCGTGCGATCAGCAGCACGATGGGCGCGTCGTTGAACAGCTTGGCCGGCAGGCTGACCCGGCCCTCGAGGGTTTCCAGCACCAGGCTGGTGGTCGACACTTCGAGGATCTTGCCCTCGTAGCCGCTGACCCGGACCTGCTGGCCGATCGAATAGGACTGGCGCAGGTGATGGCTGCCGATCAGGTTGGCGACATAGCTGCGCGAACCGAGGCTGATCGACAGCGCGGCGGCGCCGACCAGCGCGGTGACGATCACGGCGGCCATGATCACGATGAAGGTGACGCGGATGCCGATCTGGTCGGCGCCGACCAGGATCGCGGTGATCAGGATCGCCGCCTGGACCATGCGCCCGAGCAGTACGCGCTGGACAGGCGTGCTGGCCACCGGCGCGGCTTCGACCAGCTGCCGGGCGATGCGGCTGGCCAGCATGCCGACGACGATGATCAGGCCGCCGGCGGCGACGGTCGGCACATAGGCAACCAGCTGGCCGAGCCAGGCGGTGAAGATCTCCAGACCCAGCACTTCGGTGGCGGCGGTGACGAAGAACAGCATCACCAGCCAGAACAGGATGCTGCCGAGCACCCGGGCCGACACCATCGGCAGCCGGAAGCTGGAGCCGTTGCGGGCGATCGAGGACTGCGACAGCACGCGTTCGGTGGTCAGCACCAGGCGGGTGCCGATCGAGCGCAGCAGGCGGGCGATGATCCAGCCAACCAGCAGCAACAGCAAGGCACCGATCAGCTTGGGCAGGAACTGCGAGGCGCGTTCGAGAAACGCGGTCATGACCGCTTGCAGCGCGGTGCTCCATTCGACGAACAGGGTCAAAGTCTGGCTCCGGAGGTGGTTGATCACGCGGAGCACGCGAGCCGGGAAGCGGGACCTGCAGGCCAGTATCGGCCGCGGTCAGCGCGGGTCGGTCGCGTGGCTGGTTGGCTTCGAGGCTAACACAGCTTGGCGGCCGCGCCGCCGCCGGATCGACGGCCTCGCTGCAGCGAGCCGCGATCTACTTGGCGCTGCTCAGCTCGGCAAGCTTGATCGTCTGGCGGTCGGAGTTCTTCGGGTTGCGGAAGATCATCGGCTTTTCGATCGTCGTGGTCCGCGCCGCGGAAATCGCCTCGTCGACCAGATGGCGCAGCGGCGACTTGTCACAGACCGGGTCGGTCGCCGCGGCATCGCCGGTGAACTGGAAGGCCTGGCAGCGGCAGCCGCCGTAGTCTTTTTCCTTCTCCGGGCAGGACGCGCAGGGCTCCTTCATCCAGGCATTGCCGCGGAAGCGGTTGAAGGCATCCGACGCCTGCCAGATCTCCTGGATCGACGAGGTCTGCACATTCGGGAATGCAAAGCCGGGCAGCTGGCGCGCCGCGTGGCAGGGCAGGGCGGTACCGTCCGGCGTTACCAGCAGGAACACCGAGCCCCAGCCGTTCATGCAGGGCTTGGGACGCTTCTCGTAGTAGTCCGGCACCACGAAGTAGATGTCCATCTTGCCGCGAAGTCGGGCCTGGTATTCGTTGGCCACGCCTTCGGCTTCGCGTACCTGTTCGAGTGTCGGCAGCAGGCGGTCGCGATTGAGCAGCGCCCAGCCGTAGTACTGCGTGGTCGCCAGTTCGACGTAGTCGGCTTCCAGCTCGATCGCCAGGTCGAGCATCTCGCGCAGCCGCCACAGGTTGTCCCGGTGCAGCACGAAGCACAGCACCATCGGGAAGCCGGCAGCCTTCACTGCGCGGGCCATGTCGACTTTGTGCGCATAGGCGCGCATGCCGGCGATCTCGTCGTTCTGGTTCGCTTCGCTCGACTGGAAGCTGACTTGGATGTGATCGAGGCCGGCGGCTTTCAGCGAACGGGCACGCGCGGCATCCATGCCGATGCCGGAGGTGATCAGGTTCGAGTAGTAACCAAGCGTCGTGCTTTCAGCGACCAGCGTCTCGAGATCCTGCCGAACCAGCGGCTCGCCGCCGGACAGGCCGAGCTGCAGCGCGCCCATCGAGCGTGCATCGCGCAGCACCCGCAGCCAGGTCTCGGTATCCATGGTCTTGCCGTGGCCGTTGAAATCGACCGGGTTCGAGCAGTACGCGCACTGCAGCGGGCAGGCGTAGGTCAGCTCGGCGAGCAGCCACAGCGGTGGCTTGATCAACGGGGCGGTCGGACTGTTCATGGCGTCAGGCGATCCAGCCGCGGGCATGGGCGACTTCGAGGAAGCCGCGAACATCACCGGAAATGTCGCCGGCTTCGGGAAACTGCGCCATCAGCGCGGTGGCGATGTCGACGGCAGTCTTCCGACCGTCGACGGTCTTCAGGATCATCGCCGCCGATTCACTGAGCTGCACCACCCCTTCCGGGTAGAGCAGCACGTCGCAGCCCTGCACGGTCTCGTACTGGATGCGGTGACCGCGCGCCAGCTTCAGAGCGCCGTCGTGCAGCGGCTTGTAGTCGGTCGCGTATTCGACTTTCATGTCGGTGTTCCTTGGCGGAGCCTCAGACATGGATCGCTCCGCTGATCTCTGCGGCGGTCATGCCCTGGGTGAAGCCTTCGACGCAGTGATATGGCGGCTCGTGCTTCACGTAGGCCATGCTCATCGCATCAAGCATGGTCCACAGGATGTCGAGCTTGAACTTCAGCAGTTCCAGCGCGCGTTCCTGTTCGGCGCGGGTGCGGAACAGGTCGAGTGTCAGGCCGAGGCCGTGCTGCACGTCGCGGTGTGCTTCCTGCACCCGGCCCTTGAAGTAGTCGAGCCCGCTGTTCTCGATCCACGGGTAATGCTTGGGCCATTCGGCAATGCGCTCCTTATGGATGCTCGGCGCGAACAGCTCGGTCAGCGACGAGGCCACGCCTTCCTGCCACGAGGCACGCCGTACGAAGTTCACGTAGGCATCGACCGCAAAGCGCACTCCGGGCAGCACGTAGCGATGGCTGACGATGTCCTCGCGTTTCAAGCCGACGGCGATGCCGAGGCGCACCCAGCGCTCGATGCCGCCTTCAGATTCCTCGTTGCCATCGTGATCGATGATCCGCTGGATCCAGCGCCGGCGGACTTCGCGGTCCGGGCAGTTGGCGAGCAGGGCGGCATCCTTGTTCGGAATCGCAGTCTGGTAGTAGAAGCGGTTCAGCACCCAGCCCTGCACAGCCTGCTTCGACAGCCCGCCGCTGTTCATCGCCACCTGGAACGGATGGTGGATGTGGTAGTACGGCTCGAAGGCCTTGAGCTTGGCCTCGAACTCTTCGCGGGTCCAGGGCAGGGCGCTGGTGTCGACTGGCGCATTCATCGCGGGTGCTCCCGAAGTCACGGAATCAAAGCTCGAACACCATGCCGTCCTGCGCGACTTCGACGCCGGCAGCGCGGACTGCGGCGCGCTCGGGGCCATCCTCGATCAGGATCGGATTGGTGTTGTTGATGTGGATCAAAACCCGGCGTGCCTGCGGGTAGGCGCTCAGCACTTCCAGCATGCCGCCGGGACCGGACTGATACAGGTGCCCCATCTCGCGTGCCAGCTTCTTGCCGACGCCGCGGCGGCTCATTTCGTCGTCGGTCCAGGTGGTGCCGTCGACGAGGATCAGGTTTGCGGCCTGCATCGCGCGCTCGACCGGCGGCTCGATGACGCCGATGCCCGGTGCATACAGCGCGCAGGCTCCAGTGACGGTACTGCGGATCACCAGCCCCAGGTTGTCGCCCGGTGCCGGCGCGGCGCGATGCGGCGAGTAGGGCGGCGCTTTCGAGGTCAGCGCAAACGGCTCAAACTGGATGCCTTCGATGCCGGGCACGGTGAACGGCGTGCCGTCGGTATGCACTTCGTTCCAGTCGACTCCGCAGTAGTGCTCGAGGATGTTGAAGATCGGGAAGCCGCCGGTGAGATCGGCCTTGACCCGCGCCGAGCAGTAGATCGGCAGGCGGACTTTCGACTCGCGCAGCATCAGCAGGCCGGTGACGTGGTCGATCTGCGCGTCCATCAGGAACACGGCCTTGATGCCGGTGTCGCGCAGTTGCCGGTTCGGCTGCAACTCAGGGTTGGCGAGGATCTGCGCGCGGATATCGGGTGAGGCATTGATCAGCAGCCAGTCCTGGCCGTTGCTGCTGACGGCGATCGAGGACTGCGTGCGGGCAATCGTATTCAGGCGGCCGGAGCGGCAGCCGTCACAGGTTGCGCAGTTGCAGTTCCACTGCGGGAATCCTCCTCCTGCAGCGGAACCGAGAATTCTTATCTTCATGTTCGGTTTTCAGCGTGGTTGCGGCCGCCAATGCTGCACCGCACTTCTAAAAGCGACCCTCAAGACAAAGCCCCCAGTTTTATCCGGGGGCCCGTCATTTCACTACCGCTCTCGGGCTGCGTCCGAATCGAGTTGCCTCGTTTCGGAGGAGGCCGGAAAGACTTAGCGGTTGAGGATGTACATCGTCACTTCCATGCCAAAACGCATTTCGGTGAAGCTCGGCTTCGTCCAACGCATGATCAACCCTCCATTCGTATCGCAGTAGGTTTACCAACTTGCCCTTGAAGGACTAAGTGGCAGTGCAGAGACTATGCCACGTCGGGATTGGTTCCCAATCGTATGATTCAATGCTGCAAATTATGTTTTCGCAAGCCGCTGTCACTGAAAGAGATTTAGGCAGTTTCCCGAGCCGAATTCAAGTCCGGGAAAGCCCTTGATGCGGACTGGAGACGAAACTGCCGCAACTGCAAAGAAATCGGCCTGTGTCACATCCGGGACAGATCGTCGCGCCGCGCGTCGCCCAGTGGAATGTTGTGTCGCTTCAGCTTCCGGTACAGCGTATTGCGGCTCATGCCTAGATCCCTTGCGGTCATGGTCATGTTCCATTGGTTGTTCTCGATGGCCCGCAGGATAGCCCCGCGCTCGGCAACTTCCAGGGCGTTGGCGCCACTGAAGTTCTGCTGCGGTGCAGGTGCTGCGTTCGGTGATTCCGGCGCCATCGCTGGCGCCGTCGGCGGCGGCAGTGCTTTGACTCTTGTCGCAGTCTGCAGTGCCCGCGGCAGATCGCCGATGCGGATCACGCCGCCGTCGCAGATCACCAGAGCAGTGCGGATGACGTTGCGCAGTTCTCGGATATTGCCAGGCCAGGGGTAGGCGAGCAGGCATTCGAAGGCGTCGGCCTCGATCGCGATCGATGCGCCACCACGCGCTTCCAGGGCGATGAAGCGGCGGATCAGCGCTTCGGCATCGACACGATCCTTCAGGGCCGGAAGTTCCAGGGTCATGCCGTTGAGGCGGTAATAGAGATCTTCTCGGAACGTGCCGTTGGCGATCATCTCGCTCAAGGAGCGATGCGAGGCGCTGACCACGCAGAGCTCGACCTTGATCGCCTGCTCACAGCCCAGCGGTACCACTTCCTGTTCCTCAAGCACTCGCAGCAGGCGCGTCTGCAGGTTCAGCGGCATGTCGCCAATTTCGTCGAGGAACAGCGTGCCGCCGCTGGATTGCTGGATGCGACCGCGCATGCCTTCCTTGCGGGCGCCGGTGAAGGCGCCGGACTTGTAGCCAAACAGTTCCGATTCGATCAGCGTTTCCGGGATTGCCGCGCAGTTCACCGCAACGAAGGCCTGCGCGGCCCGTGTGCTCGCCAGGTGGATGGCCTTGGCAAACGCTTCCTTGCCGGAGCCGGTCGGCCCCTGGATCAGGATGGGGACCCGCGAATCGGCGAGTCGGCGGGCGGCTCGGATGTTCGACAGCATCTGCGGGTCCTGGCCGGCCAGGTCTTCGAGCGACAGTGCATTCAGCGCCGACGCCGGCGAGATTTGCACGCGATCGGCGCTGCTCCTCCGTGGGCGGTCGACATGATCGATCCGCGCCAGCAGCTGCGGCGGTGCCAGAGTGACGAAGAAGCGGCGACCATAGCGCTGGTCGCGCACCGGCATCAGCGCCTGACGGGTATTGACCAGCTGCGCCAGTTCCAGATCGCCGATGTCGAACAATTCGCTGACCGGGCGGCCGATCAGGCTGGCGCGGCTCGGTGCCGACAGCAGCGACACCGCCATGTCGTCAGCGGCAACGACGTGGCCATCCTCGGCCAGCGCCAGCGCTGCATCGTGCAGCAGGTTCACGAACTCCGGCCGGCTGTGGAAGCGGAGGATCCGGTATGGCTGGCAGCGGCGCAGGAACAGGCACTTCTCGATCAGCCGCGCCGAGGTGTTGACCAGCGCCATGGTGTGCATCTGGCTGCCGCGGGTGTCATGCGAGCCGACCGAGGAAGCGTCGAGCACGGCGACCAGATCGCCGTTCATGTCGCGGATCGGCACGCCGGAGCAGGACAGGCCGATGTGGCGGGCGCGGAAGTGATCGTTGCGGTGGATGGTGATCGCCCGGCCTTCGGCGATACAGGTGCCGATGCCGTTGGTCCCTTCGCTCTTCTCGCTCCACTCGGCGCCGACCAGCAGGCCGGCACTGCTGAACATCTTGGTCAGCGTCGGATCGACTTTCTGGGTCAGGATGATGCCCTTAGCGTCGGTCAGCAGCAGGGCGTAGCCGGAGCCGCTGATCTGGTCGTAAAGCGTATCGATCTCGGCCCGGGCGATCTCGACGAGTTCGTCGTGGCGGTCCTGCAAATCCTTGAGATTGTTGGAATCGATGACGCTCGGGGCGTGCAGCCGGGCGGGATCGAGCTGGAATTCGTTCAGGCAGCGCTGCCAGGAAACCCGGATCGCTTCGTCGAAGCCGGCCTTCACCACGCCGCCATTGATCAGGCGCAGCACGCCATTGGCATGTTGCACCGCTGCGTTGTCGCCCATCTCCTCGCACCTCATCTCGACCGCCCCGCGCTACGTTGTCGCCGGGCATGGTGTTCTTATGTCTCGCCGGCGCGCCCACCAACCGGTACACGGCGCCTTAGCAACAGTGATGCCAGCCGAAGGTAGTCGCCGAACCCGCCATCGTCAATGGAAAACGGCCGGCCGGTGGACTTTCGGCGTCGCCGCAGCGACATGAGGGATAACCACTGTGTCAGTCGTGAAACAAGTGTGATCCCGTTCGCGCCGGAGCTGAGACAGAGTCGGCTGCGTCACACTGTCCCACCCTCGGGAATCACTTTTCAAACAAGCATTTGAGCCCGGCCCCGAGACTGGCTTGGTTCTTGCCATCCGGGTCCGCGTCGCGATGATCGAGAGCGGTGCAGCACATTGCCCGGCGGTTCATCGCAGGCACACACCTGAAACCCGAATAAAGATTCACGAGGAGATCAACAATGGATGGATCGAAAGGTCTGGAAGCACTGGGCGCCGAAGCCCGCAAGTTCATCAGCACCCCGAAGAAAATTCTGATCGACGGCGCCTGGGTCAGCTCGTCATCCGGCGAAACCTTCGAGATCTACAACCCGGCAACCGGCCAGGTCGTGGCCCACGCCCAGGCCGGCAGCAAGGAAGACGTCAACGCCGCCGTCGCGGCCGCCCGTCGTGCCTTCGACGACCACAGCGAATGGCGCAAGATGTCGCCGTCGAACCGCGGCAAGCTGCTGCATCGGATCGGCGACCTGATCCTCAAGCACGCCGACGAACTGGCCCAGCTGGAATCGCTGGACAACGGCAAGCCGGTGGTCGTCGCCCGTGTTGCCGACGTCGTGCTCGCCGCCGACATCTTCCACTACATGGCCGGCTGGACGACCAAGACCGACGGCGGCGTGCTGGACCTGTCGGTGCCGTTCACCCCGGGCACCGAGTACCACGCCTACACGCGTCGTGAGCCGATCGGCGTCGTCGGCCAGATCATTCCTTGGAACTTCCCGATCCTGATGGCGGCCTGGAAGCTGGCTCCGGCGCTGGCCTGCGGCTGCACCGTGGTGCTGAAGCCGGCTGAGGAAACCCCGTTGACCGCGCTGCGCCTCGGCGAGCTGATCATGGAAGCCGGTCTGCCGAAGGGCGTGCTGAACATCATCACCGGCTTCGGTGAAACCACCGGCGCACCGCTGGCTGGCCACCCGGGCGTCGACAAGGTTGCTTTCACCGGTTCGACCGAAGTCGGCAAGCTGATCGTCAAGGCCGCCGCCAACGACCTCAAGAAGCTGACCCTGGAACTCGGCGGCAAGTCGCCGAACATCATCCTCAACGATGCCGATCTGTCAAAGGCGATCCCTGGTGCCGCCAGCGCGATCTTCTTCAACCAGGGTCAGACCTGCTGCGCCGGCTCGCGCCTGTTCATCCAGGACAAGGTCTACGACGAAGTCGTCGCCGGCATTGCCGCCTACGCCAAGGCGCTGAAGGTGGGCCCGGGCCTCGACCCGTCGACCCAGCTTGGTCCACTCGTCTCCCAGGTGCAGTTCGACCGGGTCTCGGGCTACATGGCTGCCGGCAAGACCGAGGGCGCCTCGCTCGCCACCGGTGGCGGCCGTTGGGGCAACGAAGGCTACTTCGTCGAGCCGACCGTGATCATCAATGCTGCCGACACCGCCAAGGTCGTCCAGGAAGAGATCTTCGGGCCGGTGCTGGTCGCATCGCGCTTCAAGGATGTCGATGACGAGCTGGTCCGCCGCGCCAATGATTCGGTCTATGGTCTGGCCGCCGGCATCTGGTCTCAGGACGTCTCGAAGATCCACAAGCTGGTTCCGCGCCTGCGTGCCGGTACCGTCTGGGTGAACTGTTACAACGTGTTCGACGCCTCGATGCCGTTCGGTGGCTACAAGCAGTCCGGCTGGGGCCGCGAGATGGGGCACCAGGTGTTGAACAACTACCTGGAAACCAAGGCCGTTTGCATTGGCTATTGATCGGCGCCTGATCGGCTAAGGAAGGCCGGTTGTTGTCAGCATCACGAGGCCCGGGCAATCATCGCCCGGGCCTTTTTGTTGGTGGGGCCAGATAACTACAGATAACTACAGGGGTTCCGATCGAGACCCCGTGCCTGGAGGAGAGCAAGATGATTCGGATTCTGCTGGTCGACGACCATGCCGTGGTGCGAGCCGGCTATCGACAGTTGCTGGAATGCGCACCGGAATACACCGTGGTTGCCGAAGCGGCATCCGCCGCTGCCGGCTATCGCCGCTTCCTGGAATGCGCGCCGGATGTGGTGATCACCGACCTGTCGCTGCCCGGCGTCGGTGGTATCGAACTGCTGCGACGGCTGCGTGCGCGGGCGCCGGAGCTGCGGGCGCTGGCGTTCAGCGTCCACGAAGAGCCGATGTTCATCGAGCGAGCGTTGGCGGCCGGTGCGCTGGGCTACGTCAGCAAGCGTTCGGCGCCAGACACGCTGGTGGCCGCAGTCGATGCAATTTCCCATGGCCGCGAGTTCCTGTCGCCGGATCTCGCCCGTTCGCGGCAGTCGCAAGGGCGGCCGAACGACGCGCTGCATAGCCTGTCGCAGCGCGAGTTCGAGATTTTCCGGCAGGTTGCCGAAGGGCGCTCGGTGCGCGAAATCGCCACCGGCCTGTGCATCAGTGGCAAGACGGTCTCCAACCATTACTCGCAGATCCGGGTGAAGCTCGGCATGCGTTCGGCTGCGGAAATGGCACGCCTGGCGATTGTCGCCGGCGTCGTGCATGTCTGAGGCGGCGCTCGCTGGCGCGTCCTCGACACTGAGCCGGGCGCGCGAACTACTGCGCGGCTTGCTGCGCGCCTGGCGGACACGGGTCGATCTCAAGACTCGGCTCAGCCTTTTCATCGGCCTGCTGCTGGGGGTGGTGCTGCTGCTGGCGGTCTATGCGGTGCTCGGCAACTCACGACGCGCCGTGCAAGGCGAGATCGACGCCGTGATGCGGCTTGCTGCCAGCCTGCTCGATGATCGCGCCCTGCCAGCCAGTCCGGGCCAGGGCCAGTTGCTGCCAGTGCTGATCAGCGTCTTCGATCACACGCGGCATCTGTGCGTCGAACGCTCTGGCGGCAACGTCCGCGATGATGGCCGCGCCTGTCCGGCGGCGATCGACGATAGTGTGCCGGACTGGTTCGTCGCCCACGTCACCACGGCACCGCGCGAATTGCGCCGGCAGCTGCAGCAGGCGGACGGGGCCAGTCGGTTGGTGGTCGTGCACTCCGATCCCGCCGATGAAATCCTCGAAGCCTGGAACGAGGCGAGACCGCTGCTGCTGCTGATCGTCGCAATCGGCTTCCTGACCAATGCCATCGTCGTGTTCTCGGTCTGGCGTGCGCTGCGGCCGATCGACGTGATTCGCGAAGCCCTCGGCCAGATTGGCCGCGGCGAACTGCATCCCATGTTGCCGACGGTCACCACGCCGGAACTGCGAACGATCGTCCAAGGCGTGATCGAACTGAGTGGCGATCTGGAACGGGCACGTTCCGATAACCAGCGTCTGCTGCGTCACAGCCTTGAAGTGCAGGAGCGGGAGCGACGTTCGATTGCCCGGGAACTGCACGACGAGATCGGCCAGAGCCTGGCGGCGATCGATGCCGAAGCGGCTGTGCTGCAGCAGCGTATCGGCAGTTCTTCACACGAGTTGTCGGCTCGCGCCGGCAGTATCCGTGGCGGCATCGCTCAACTTCACGACGGTGTGCACAGCCTGCTGGCGCGGCTGAGGCCAGCCGGCCTCGACGAGTTCGGCCTCGGTCCGATTCTGGAGAGCCTGGTAGCCGACTGGTCCGCTCGCTGCCCGCAGATCCGCTTCGAAGTTCGCATCGAGGTCGAGCGGGTGCCCGGCGAGTCGCTGGTGCAGGTCTACCTTTATCGCATCGCCCAGGAGGCGCTGGTCAATGCCACCCGCCATGGTCGTGCACGCCGTATCAGCCTGATGCTGTTCTGCGATGTCGATGGCAGCCTGCACCTACGGATCGCCGATGATGGCATCGGTCTGCCAGCCGATCTGCAGTGGCAAACGGGCGCCGAGGAGCGCCAGCGGGCCCGGCCGGATCGCCGAACCGACAGCCGTCGCGCCGGTTTCGGGCTGCTGGGCATGGCCGAGCGCGCCGAGGCACTCGGGGCGCGTCTGACGATCGATAGCAGGCTGAATCAAGGCACCTGCATTTCCCTGTGCCTGCCTGCGACCAGCCCTTCCCGGTAAGTGCGTCTGTCTCAGCACGCTGTAACGGATGTGACTCGAAAGCCGTCCCCGCAGTGAAACAGAGCAAGCTTTGCGACGGCTTCGTGCTGCGACGCAAAATTCAATAAAAACATGTAGCTGGGAAATATTCTTGATTTGGCATGTCGCTTGCTGAATGGCTCGCGCCGACACACTTGTGCGGGCAACGCGGAGTCAGCCACCGAGGAGTCACAAAACGGTGGAGGCGACACGGATGCTGAAGAGGAAGTGGGTCGGCAAGGAGTAGCGGTCTGGCTGAGACGGCAGACGGCTGCGCCATCACCTCTCATAAATATTGGGGAATCACAAATGATTGAAGTGAACCAGCGCAAACTGCTTGCAGCTGCTGTGGCCATGTTGTCCTCCACTGGTGCCAGCGCGCTCGAACTCAATGCCGGGGACTACAAGTTCACCGTCAATGGCAACGTCAACGTTCATTACGTCTACACCGACTGCGACAGCAGCAGCCCGCAGTTAATTGGCGGCGGCATCGCCTGCACCGGCGGCGGTGGTACCGCTAAGAGCGCTTCGGCGGTGACCAACGGCCTGCTGCCGGCAGCTCTGACGTTCGGCATCCTCACCACGCAGAATGGCCTCGATATCGGCGCTCATTTCGGCCTCTACCCCGGTGTCAGCACCAACGATGGTGGTAGTCCGAACCTGCAGGGCGGCGCTGGCAACGTGGCTTTGGGCACCACCGGCCTCGATGTTCGCCAGGTCTATCTGACCTTCGGCAACAAGGACATCGGTACCGTGACCATGGGCCGCAATTTCGGCCTGTTCGGCTTCGATGCGATCATCAACGACATGACCATCCCGGGTGTAGGTGGCTCAGGCGCGGCGGCCTCGGGCTCGCCGGCGAACACCACGCTGGGCTCGATCGGTCTCGGCTACGTCTACACCGACACGCTGGCGCAGATCAATTACACGACGCCGACCGTTGCCGGCTTCGCGGCGACTGCGGGCATCTACGATCCGTTGAACACGCTGGGTGGCGCCGCCGGTCGCAAGAGCCAGCCTGGCTTCCACGGCAAGCTGACTTACAACACTGCCGTCGGCGGCGCCAAGGTGTATCTGTCGAGCGCCTTCATTACCCAACAGCAGCGCGATGACACTGGCGGCGACGACTACCGCAGCTACGGCGCTGACGTCGGCGGCAAGGTCAATATTGCCGATCTGGAACTCGGCGGCTGGTATTACTACGGCAAGGGTCTGGGCACCACGGCGTTGTTCCTGCTCGGCTCCGATGGCACCGGCGGCCGCCGCGGCTCGAACGGATACCTCGCTCAGGCGACCTACAAGATCGACGCCGTCAAGCTCGGCGTGAACTATGGCACCAGCCGCCTGAACGGCGCTGATGGCGAAGACGCCACCGGGCTGGTTCGCAGCAACAGCAAGATCACTGGCGGTGCTTACTACTCGCTGACGAAGAATCTGATGTTGCTCGGCGAAGTGACCTCGGTGACCTCGAAAGCCCACGGTGGCGGCAAGAACGAAGCGCTGAACTTCAACGTCGGCACCTTCCTGTCGTTCTGATAGAAATCCTCTCCTAGCGCCAAATTGACCGGGCTTCGTGCCCGGTTTTTTTATGTCCGCCAAATGCTCGCCTCGGCCGTTGCCTGGTCACCGGGGAGGGTAGGTAGGGACTTCCAGGGGGAGGTAGTGCTTCACTGGCACTTTGGAATTGGCTGGATTTCGTCGAAGGCGGCTGTGTCACGGGAGAGCCATGAGGCCGGCTAGTCCCGGCGCCGTTACAACCTGTCTGCTGTTGTACCCCGCTGGTGACACTGCCGGACGAAGCGTTCGATGCTAAGTTTCCGGGTGCCTTATGAGGCTTGCCGCAGTTCCGCTTCGGATCCGATCAAGATCGATAATTATTAAATAAAATTAAAGGCTTGAAATGTTTTTCTACGGACGAGCGGAAGCTGCTTGAGGGCCGGCGACATTGCTGCATTGCACCTTGAAAGCTGGCACTGATCGTGCTTCGGGGCGCGCCGGTGGCACCGGTTGGGATGTCACACCTGTATACAACTAGAGCTTTGAGGAGAAATAACAATGGTCCGTAACTCAGCAGGAACCAGTGCTGTCCAGGTCGCGCGTCGCGCCCTGATCAGCTTGGCCGTGGCCGCCAGCGCCGCCCCGGCCTTTGCAGCATCCCCGGTCACCGACGCCATGATCGCCAACGACCAGAACACGCCGAACGACGTGCTGACGGTCGGCATGGGCTATAGCGGTCAGCGCTTCAGCAGCTCCACCAAGATCAACTCCGACAACATCGACGATTTGGTCCCGGCCTGGTCGTTTTCGTTCGGTGGCGAGAAGCAGCGCGGCCAGGAAACCCAGGCGCTCGTCCACGACGGCAAGATCTTCGTCACCGGTTCCTATTCGCGCCTGTGGGCGCTCGACCAGAAGACCGGCCAGAAGATCTGGTCTTACGAGCACCGCCTGCCGGAAGGCATCGTGCCGTGCTGTGACGTCGTCAACCGCGGCGCCGCGCTGTATGACAACCTGGTGATCTTCGGCACGCTGGATGCCAAGCTGGTAGCGCTCAACGCCGACACCGGCAAGGTCGTCTGGACCGAAACCATCGACGATTTCAAGGGCGGCTACTCGTTTACCGCCGCGCCGCTGATCGTGAAGGGCAAGCTGATCACCGGTGTGTCCGGTGGCGAATTCGGCGTGGTGGGTCGCGTCGAAGCACGTGACGCCAAGACCGGCAAGATGATCTGGTCTCGCCCGACCGTCGAAGGTCACATGGGCTACCTGAACGGCAAGGAAAACGGCATCTCGGGCAAGGTCAACGCGACTTGGCCGGGCGACCTCTGGAAGACCGGTGGCGCCGCTACCTGGCTGGGCTGCACCTACGGGGCCGACACCAACCAGATCTACTGCGGCACCGGCAACCCGGCGCCGTGGAACGCCTTCACCCGCCCGGGTGACAACCTGTACTCGACCTCGACGGTGGCGATCAACGCCGACACCGGCAAGATCGAGTGGAGCTACCAGGGCACGCCGAACGACCATTGGGACTTCGACGGTGTCAACGAGTTCATCTCGTTCGATCTGAAGAAGGACGGCAAGACCGTCAAGGCTGGTGCCAAGGCTGACCGCAATGGCTTCTTCTACGTCCTGAATCGCGAGAACGGCAAGCTGCTCGGCGCCAGCCCGTTCGTCACCAAGCAGACCTGGGCCTCGGGCGTCGACCTGAAGACCGGCCGTCCGATCGAGTCGAACAACCGTCCGGGTGATCCGGCCAAGGCCGAGAAGGGCAGCTCGGTGTTCGCCGCGCCGTCGTTCCTCGGCGGCAAGAACTGGATGCCGATGGCCTATTCCGGCCAGACCGGCCTGTTCTACGTGCCGGCCAACGAGTGGGGCATGGACATCTGGAACGAGCCGATCACCTACAAGAAGGGTGCGGCCTATCTGGGCGCCGGCTTCACCATCAAGCCGCTTTACGACGACTACATCGGCGCCCTGCGTGCGATGGACCCGGCGACCGGCAAGATCGTCTGGGAATACAAGAACCCGGCGCCGCTCTGGGGCGGCGTCATGACCACCGCGGGTAACCTGGTGTTCACCGGCACGCCGGAAGGCTTCCTGAAGGCCTTCGATGCCAAGACGGGCAAGGAACTGTGGAAGTTCCAGACCGGCTCTGGCGTGGTCGGCCAGCCGACCACCTGGGAAATGGACGGCGAGCAGTACATCGGTGTCGCCTCTGGTTGGGGCGGTGCCGTGCCGCTGTGGGGTGGTGAAGTCGCCAAGAAGGTCAAGGACATCAGCCAGGGTGGCTCGTTCTGGGTCTTCAAGCTGCACAAGTCCGGCAAGGCTGCCGTCGCGCAGAAGTAAGCGCCCGGTCTAGAACACAAGCGGAACGAACGAGGAGCCCGGTCTCCGGGCTCCTTTCTCGATTCACGCGGTCTTACCTGCACCCCAACGAATTTCGTGTCACCCGATTTCCTTTCCACCTCGCCGTACCCGGAATCCACGATGAATCTCACTCGCTTCAATCTCGCTGCTGCTGCCTCGATCGCCGGCTTCGTAGGAGTGCTTTCCCTGTCGTTCGTGTCGAGCGAAGCGCGCGCCCACGGTGATGTCACGCCGCAGGCGGTCGACGTCTCCAAGCTGCCCCCGCTCAAGGAGTCGACCAACAAGAACCCCTATGTCGGCAACGCTGACGCGATCAAGATCGGCGCTTCGGCCTACGGTCAGAACTGTGCCCGCTGCCACGGCCTGGGCGCCGTGTCCGGTGGCATCGCGCCCGATCTGCGGCTGCTGCCGACCGATGCTGCGACCGATGAGTATTTCAAGGGCAAGGTGCAGTCGGGTGCCATCCGCAACGGCGTGACCTACATGCCGTCGTTCAAGGACGTGTTCAAGGAAGAAGCGATCTGGGCCATTCGCAGCTTCATCGTCAGCGTGCACACCGAAGATTGATGATGAGCCGCCTCGGAAGCCGCGTTGCGACACTGATCGGAGCGCTGGCGCTGCTGGGGGCGTCGGTGCTCGGCCCGGCCCGCGCCGATGACGATGCGCCGGACCGCCTCGACATCGCCAGGCAGAAGGGCTCGCTGGAATTCATCGTCTACCGCGACTACCCGCCGTATTCCTACGAGAAGGATGGCGCCTTCACCGGCGTCGACGTCGACATGGGGAAGGCGCTGGCGAGCGCGGTCGGCGTCAACGCGGCGTTCCGTACCTTCATTCCCGGCGATGATCTCGACGACGACCTGCGCAACCAACTCTGGCGCGGCACCATCGTTGGCGGCAGCGTCGGCGACGTCATGCTGCACGTCGGTGCCGATCCGCAGTACGTCGCCCGCCAGGACAAGGTGGCGATCTTCGGCGTCTATTACCGCGAAGCGGTGGCGCTGTCCTACGACAGCACCAAGTTTCCGAACTGGTCGACGATCGGTGATCTGAAGGGCAAGCGGGTCGGTGTGGAACTGGGTTCGATCTCGGACCAGTTCCTGACCACTACCGAAGGCGGTTCACTGAGCAGGTCGGTGACCCGCTACCCGACGCTCGATGAATGCGTGAAGGCCTATGCCTCCGGCAAGCTGGACGCGGTGCTGGCGCCGAAAGGCGAGTTGCAGGGCCTGATGTTTGCGTACGGCGCCAAGGCCAATCTGGCATCACCGCAGCCGATCCAGTTTCAGGGCATCTTCCGCAGTGCCTGGGAAATCGGCGTCGCGGTCAAGAAGGACAGTCCGAAGCTGAAGGCAGCACTGGCCGACGCGATGGCGAAACTGATCGAGACCGGTGAGCTGAAGGCAATCTATGCTCGCCACGGCATGGATTACGTCACACCCGGACTGCGCTGACCCGAAGGACCACGAGGCAGCTTGCCGATGATCGCCAAAATCGCGTGTCGCCTGGCTGTCCTCGCGGCCAGCCTGATGCTGCGCTTGCCAGCATCAGCGCTGGAGCCGCCTGCCCAGCCACCTGCAGACCCGCTCAAATCGCCGGCCTGGAGTACGGTCTACGGGCGCTACTTCAAGGATCAGAAGGTCGTGTTCGATGAGCGGGTCAAGGTTGTCGCGCCGGCCAGCGCCGAGAATCCGCTCGACGTGCCGGTGCAGGTCAGCGCCGACGGAATCGACGGCGTCGAGGAAATCCTGGTCATCGCCGACCTCAATCCGATCCAGAGGATCATCGGCTACCAGCCGCTGCAGGCGCTGCCCAGCCTCGCGTTCCGTTTCAAGGTCGAGCAGTCGACCCCGATCCGGGCCGCGGCGCGTACCCGGGATGGCGTCTGGCATGTGGGCGGCGTCTGGCTCAGTGCCGCCGGCGGCGGCTGCACGACGCCGAGCTACGGTAGCGGCGATCCGGTCTGGCAGACGCGCCTCAACGAAGTCAGCGGCCGCTTGTGGCCGGACGCCGACGGCAAGACCCAGCGTCTGCGCCTGCGCCTGATCCATCCGATGGATACCGGCCTCGCCAACGGCATCCCGGCGTTCTACATCGATCGCATCGTCCTCAGTGATGCCAGTGGCGCGGTCTTGGCGAAAGTGCAGGGCTACGAGCCGATCTCCGAAAACCCGGTGCTGAGCTTCGATCTGAAGGGCAGCGGCGCGGTCCGCGTCTCCGGTGGCGACATCCAGGGCAACAAGTTCTCGGCCGAGATCAAGCCGTGATCGCCGTGTTTGCTGCGCGGGCGGCGCTCGTCGTCTTGACGCTGCTGCTCGCGGGACAGGCACGGGCCTACGATTACCGGCTGCAGCCGCAGGTGGTCGCCGATGGCGTCCAGGTGCTGGTGGGCAAGACCGAGAACTTCAGCCGCGACAACGGCGGCAACATCGTCAATACCGGTTTCATCATCGGCCGCGATGGGGTCATCGTCATCGACAGCGGCCCGTCGAAGGCCTATGGCGAGCAGCAGCGCGCGGCGATCGCCAGGGCCAGCAAGCTGCCGATCGCGCAGGTCTATCTGACCCATGCCCATCCCGATCACGTGCTCGGCAACCAGGCCTATCCGGGCCTGTCGCTGGCCGCGCTTCCGGCTACCGCGCGGGCACTGACGCAGAGCGGCGACGCGCTGCTGGCCAACCTCTATCGATTGGTCGGCGACGCGATGCTCGGCACCGAACTGCGGCTGCCGACCGCCGAGGCGCAGGGCGGGGACGTGACTGTCGCCGGTCGCCGCCTCAGGCTGATTCCCGGCCTCGGCCACACCGACGGCGATCTGATGGTTTTCGATGTCGCCACGAAGACGCTGTTCGCTGGTGATCTGGTGTTCTTCCAGCGCGCGCCGACCACGCCGAACGCCGACATCCCGCGCTGGCTGGGCGCTCTCGATGCGATCGACGCACTCGATTTCCAGGTGCTGGTGCCCGGTCACGGTCCGGTGCTGCGCGATCACGCCGGTATCGCTCAGACACGCGACTACCTGCAATGGCTGAGGGATAGCCTGCAAGGGGCCGCCCGCCGTGGTCTGGACATGCCCGAAGTGCTGCAATTGCCGCTGCCCGAGCGCTTCCGGCAGCTTGCCGTGCTGAAGACCGAATACGAACGCTCGGTGACGCATCTGTATCCGGCCTATGAGCTGGATACCTTGCCTATCGTGCCGAGGTCGAAACCGAAATGAACACACGCGCCACTCTGCACAGCATCGCCGCTTTCACGCTGGCCACGCTGGTGCAGGGGGGCGCGGCGGCAGGCCCGGCGAAGAATCTCGACTGGCCGGTCTACGGGCTCGACAGCGCCAGTCACCGCTTGGCGTCGATCACCACGATCAACCCGCAGACGGTTGGCAAGCTGGTTCCGAAATGGATCTACCAGAGCGGCGTCAGCGGCACTTTCCAGGCCACGCCGATCGTCGTCGACGGCCGCATGTATGTGTCGCTGCCCGGAGCCCACGTCGTTGCCCTCGATGCCAAGACCGGCCGCGAGCTGTGGCGCTACGAGCACGTGAAGAAGGTCGAGAAGATCTGCTGCGGCCCGGCCAACCGCGGAGTCGCGGTGTCGGAGGGCAGGGTGTTTGTCGGCACCGTCGATGCCCGCCTGATCGCGCTAGACGCCGCGACCGGCAAGCTGCTGTGGGATGTCGAGGTCGCCCGTAACGACCGCGCCGAGGAAACCGTCGCCGGGCTCGCAGCCGGTGACCAGCTCAAGGGTCAGAAGGTCAGTGGTGCCTCCGGCGTTGGCCTCGCCGCAGCACCGCTGGTGTTCGAGGATCGGGTGATCGTCGGCGCCAACGGCCTCGGCTACGGCCTGCATCTGGACAGCACCCGCCCTGGTGCGCCGCTCGGCGCCGTGGTCGGCCTGCCCGGTGCCTTCGGCGGCGTCGGCTTCCTGGCTGCATTCGATGCCGCGACCGGCAAGCCGGTGTGGCGCTTCGACACCATCGCCAAGCCCGAGGACGGCGGCTGGGAAGGTCAGTTCTCGGCGACCGCCGCCGGCGTGCCGATGAGCCGCGACCTCGCCGCCGAGCGCGCTCTGGCCGACAGCCACCGCGACGCCTGGAAGAGCGGTGGCGGCTCGATCTATTCGACGCCGACCCTGGATCCGGCGACCGGCACGATCTACTTCGGTGTCGGCAACCCGAGCCCGCAGATGAACGGTGACGGCCGACCTGGCGACAACCTCTACACCTCCAGTCTGGTCGCGATCGACGGCCGCACCGGTCAGCGTCGCTGGCATTGGCAGCAGGTGCCGCACGACCTCTGGGGCTACGACGTTGCATCACCGCCGGTACTGATCGATGCCCGGGTTGGAGGCAAGCGGATTGCGGCAGTTGCGCAGGCCTCGAAGCTTGGTTGGATGTTCGTTCACGATCGCGCTGACGGCCGACTGCTCTACAAGTCCGAAGCCTTCGTGCCGCAGTCCAATCTGTTCGCGCAGCCGACTCGCGACGGCATCACCATCGCGCCGGGCATCGGTGGCGGCGTCAACTGGTCGCCGACTGCGGTCGACGACAAGCGCGGTCTGGCTTTCGTCGCAGCCATGCACATGCCGACCACCTACACGGTCAAGGAAATCCCGGCCGCCGACGGCAAGCCCGCGCTGCCGTACTTCGCTGCCGAACCGACGCAGGGCGAGCGCTGGGGGGTGCTTGCGGCAATCGACCTGAACCGTGGTGGCAAGCTGGCCTGGACCACCAGGACGCAGCAGCCGCTGGTCGGCGGCGTCCTGGCGCTGCAGGGCGGGGTGGTATTCACCGGCGAGGGCGACGGCAACCTGTCGGCCTTCGATTCGGTCACCGGCAAGCGTCTCTGGCAGTTCAACTGTGGCGCCGGTGCCAATGCGCCGCCGATCGCTTACGTGATCGATGGCAAGCCTTATGTGACGGTCGCAGCCGGCGGTAGCGCGATCTGGGGTTATCGCCAGGGCGACGCCGTGGTGACCTTTGGACTGCCGGACTGAGGCCTGCAAGTCTCCGGTCTCCAGGGGCGAACCCTCGGGGCATTGAATCGATGCCCGGTGACGGCAGAATCGAAGACGCGGCAGGTTTTCATAACATGGTTCAGTCAATGTCCCGCCACCATCACATTGCGGGCCTGATACACCGCAACAACCGCGCCGCGACCCAGCCGGGTTTCGTCGACGGACTGATTTCATACCGACAATCACGAGGAGAATACCCGCATGAAATTGATCAATTCCTTCGGCCCGAATCCGCGCGTCGTGCGCATGTTCCTGGCCGAAAAGGGCCTGAGCATTCCGGTTACCGACATCGACATGCTCGGCGGCGAAAACCGTAAGCCGCCGTACACCGACAAGAACCCGGGTGGCCAGACGCCGTCGCTGGAACTCGATGACGGCTCGGTGCTCGGCGAGACCGTGGTGATCTGCGAGTACCTCGAGGAAATCCATCCGACGCCGGCGCTGATTGGCCGCAATGCCCAGGAGCGCGCGGTCGCCCGCCAGTGGCAGCGCCGCATCGAGCTGAACATCACCGAATACACATACAACGCCTTCCGCTACGCCGAAGGCTATGGTCTGTTCAAGGACCGTGTGCACTGCATCCCGGAAGCGGCGCCGGGGATGAAGGTGTCGGCACAGCAATGGCTGAAGAAGCTCGATGGCCTGATCGCCGGCCGCGATTTCATCGCCGGCAACGAACTGCGCCTGGTCGACATCGTCCTGTATTGCTGCCTCGACTTCGCGAAGGATGTTGGCCAGCCGCTAGACCCGTCGAACGCCAACATCGCTGCCTGGTTCAAGCGCGTCGATGCCCGTCCGAGCGCCACCGCCAGCCTCAGCCCGAACTGGGGCGACGTGAAGATGCGCGGCTGATCGAACGCGCGTCGAAAATAAAGCCCGGCACCGCCTCGCAGCGGTGTCGGGCTTTTTCGTGGCTGGCCCGCGAGGTGGCGCGGGCGCCGCCGCCTGGCTCCTTACTGGAGCTGCTCGGCCTGCTTGCTGCGCCGGCCGCTACGCTGCGAGCGCTGCAGTGCGACGAATTCGAGCACGCCGAGCAGCACCATGCCGCTCAGAACCACGGAAGGATGGAAGCTCAGCTTGCGAACGATGTTGTCCATGGCTTGATCCTCATCTCGATACAGGTGGGCGTGTCCGGGGACACGCGGGTCGGTACAAGTCCTGCAGGCTAGGGAGCGATGGTGACGGTGGCATTGCAGAACCATGACAGCGGATCGGGCCGGCCGCGGTTGTCGATGCAGTGACACATTTGCGACCTACCCTGCTCTGTCCTGCCCCGTGAAGCTCGCCGTGACTACAAGTCTGTTGCCGCAACTGGTTGAACTCGAAGCGCTGATCGAGGAAGGCCGTCCCCACCTGCAGTCGCGGATCGTCTGCGAGGTCAGCGCCGGCCGTTCCCGGTTCCCGATCCACGCCCTGACTCTCGGCAATCCGTCCCGCGAGGTACCGGCGGTCGGCTTCTTCGGCGGCGTCCACGGCCTCGAACGGATCGGTGCCGACGTGGTGATCGCCTACCTGCGCAGCCTGGTGAAGAAGCTGCATTGGGACAACGTGCTGCACGAACAGTTGCGCGGCGTCCGGCTGGTGTTCATGCCGCTGGTCAATCCCGGTGGCCTGTGGCTGGGCACGCGCGCCAATCCGAACGGCGTCGACCTGATGCGCAACGCGCCGATGGAGGCCGTCGAGCCGGTACCGTTCCTGATCGGCGGCCAGCGTTACAGCCGCGGCCTGCCCTGGTATCGCGGCGAAGCGGACCGGCCGATGGAGGCCGAAGGCGCGGCGCTCTGTGCCTTCGTCGAGGACGAACTGCTGAGCCGGAATTTCAGCATGGCCGTCGACTGTCACTCCGGCTTCGGGACCGAGGACCGCATCTGGTTCCCGTACGCGCACACCAGCAGGCCGATCCGGCACCTGCCGGAAATCCACGCCTTGCAGACCATCTTCGAACAGACCCACGCCCACCACCGCTACGTGTTCGAGCCGCAGAGCTGCCAGTACCTGACCCATGGCGACCTCTGGGACTACCTCTACCAGCGCGCCGAGGCGCAACCGTCGCGGGTGTTCCTGCCGCTGACCCTGGAGATGGGCTCCTGGCTGTGGATCAAGAAGAACCCCCGTCAGGCATTCTCGCGGCTCGGCATCTTCAATCCGCTGATCAACCACCGTCAGCAGCGGGTCATGCGCCGCCACACCGCGCTGCTGGATTTCCTGTCGCGTGCGGCCAGCAGCCATCAGCGCTGGCTGCCTGGCTCGGCGGCGAGCCGCGAGCATCATCTGGCAGCCGCGCTGCAGCGCTGGTATCGCCGAGGCCGGACATGAGCACTGCCAGCAGCTGGATTTTCCTGCGCGGTCTGATGCGCGACGGCCGGCACTGGGGCGATTTTCCCGAGATCTTCCGCAGGGTGCTGCCCGACGTCCGCATCGAGCTGCTCGATTTTCCCGGCAATGGCAGTCTCGGCGACCAGACCAGCGCCAGCCGGGTCGAGGACATGGTCGAGCATTGCCGCGCCGAACTGCGCCGACGCGGTCTCGCCCCGCCGTACCGGCTGCTGGCGATGTCGCTGGGCGCGATGGTTGCCGCTTCCTGGGCCAGCCGCTACCCGCAGGAACTGGCTGCCTGCGTGCTGATCAATACCAGCCTGCGGCCGTTCAGTCCGCCGCACTGGCGTCTGCGTCCCCGGGCCTGGCCCAGCGTGCTGCGGCTGGCACTCAGGCCGCCAGAGCCACGGGCAATCGAGGCGATGATCCTGGGCCTGACCAGCCGCCGGCACGAGGATCCCGCGCCGCTGCTCGATGACTGGACCGCCTGGCGCCTCAGCCATCCGGTATCGCGCGCCAACGCCTTGCGCCAGCTGCTCGCCGCGGCTCGCTATCGGGCGCCGCCGGCCGCGCCGGCGACCCGTCTGCTGATCCTCGCCAGCGCCCGCGACGGCCTGGTCGACAGCCGCTGCTCGCGGCGGCTGGCCCGACAATGGCGCTGCGCCCTCGAGGTCCACCCGACGGCAGGACACGACCTGCCACTGGACGACGGCCCCTGGGTCGCCGAGACCGTGGCGCGCTGGCTTGCCGACGATGCGCAGGCGAGGTGATGGAAAGGTAGAAAGCGCATGAGGAATGGCGTGACGCGGGTCGTTCGATACGCGAGGATATGGAGCAAGCCAGACTCGCTTCGGAACCTGCCATGCGCAATGTCACCGCGATCACGCTTCAGCCTGACGTGCCGATGATGCTCAACGGGCGGCTGACCCTGCTGGTCACCGAACTGGTCGAAAAATGGCTGACCGCCGATTGCCGTCAGGTGCGGCGCACCAAGATCCTGCTGATCACTCGCCATCGCCAGCAGGAGATCGTGCTGACGCCACACGACCCGCGTGCCTCGTGGCGGAACTACGACTTCTGGTATCTCGGCGGCTGGGGCTCGGAAGTGCGCCTGTCGATCACCCGCAAGCGCTCCTGAGCGGTGTCGCGGTCAGTCCCTGAATGCCTCCAGTTCCATCAGCACTTCACCGCCGACGATCTGGGCGGTGCTGAGTTCCTCGACGCGCTGCAGCTTGATCAGGCCGACGCCGGGCGCATACCACTCGGTCTGGCGGATCGGCACTTCCGAGCCGCCCAGGCGCGGGTCGGCCAGCACGTGGATCAGCGCTTCGCCTTCGATCTTCAGGCAATCCTTGAAGGTGCCGGCCGGCACCGTCACTTCCTCGCTCAGCGACACCACCCGCTGGTGCAGTTCGAAGCGCTTCGATTCGTCATGCACGAAGCGTTCGCGGAACGGTTCGGCGCGTTCCAGGATGTAGGGCTGGGACAGGATGGTCCAGCGGTCCTCGAGCGCCGGCTTCAGCGGCATCACCTTCATCACCGCGGCATCCTCGGTCGGTGTTTCCTCGACCGCCGTCCGGGTCGCGACCTTGAGCAGGTCGCCGCCGTCGATCCTCAGCCAGTATTCGCTGCCGTTGCCGGTCCGGCGCAGGTAGTGGCGCTCGCCGTTGCGGCTGCGGCTGCCGGCATTGTCGATATCGAAATGCTCCTCGGTATTCACCAGCGGGCTGGTTTCGACATAGCGGTACTGCCAGTGCTGGCTGCCGCCGAGCGGGAAGTAGGTCGGTGATTCGCCGCGCGAACAGGCGGCCTGCAGGCCGGCGGCGAGCAGCAGGGTGGCATGGAGAGCGGGGTGGCCAGTCATCGCGGGCCTCACTTTTCCGGCAGCGCCGGGTTCGGCAGATCGGCCAGCGTGAAGTTCGGCAACGCGCCGGCGCTGCGTTTGGCATCGGATACCAGCGAGGAATTGTTGCGGCCGCCGCCCTTGCGGCCGATTTGCGGCAGGCCGCTCTGGCGGATCCGTTCGCGAGCGTCCTGGATCTGTTTCTGGTCTTCGGGGGCGTAGGGCAGCTGGTAGCTGCGTGGCTCCTGGGCTGGGCCGTCGGGCCTCAGTTCGGTGGCCCAGATGTGGATCAGGCCGGGATCGCCGGTCGCCGCGTTCGGCTCGCGGACGCTGGCGGCGTGGTAGAGGAAACGCTTCGGCAGCGGCGCGGAAGTCGGCCAGCCGGCCATCTGCTGCCAGCCGCGCTGACTGAGGATCGCCATGCCGACGAAGGCGAAGATCGCCAGCGTCTTCACCCGCGCCGGAAATTCGGTGCGGATCAGCAAGCTCAGCAGCAGCATCGCCAGCAGGAAGTACAGCATCGACAGCAGCACGAGTCCGTGGGACATGTTGATTCAGATGTTCGAGATGGAATTCATGCCGATCAGTCGCGTGACTTGACCAGCGATTTCTGCAGCGTGTTGACGTTGGTGACATTGCCGTCCGGCGTCACCGTGAAGCGAACCGCGGTCTTTTCCTCGCCCTGACGGGTCAGTTCGAGGGTGTCGTAGTAGATGACCTGCAGTACCGGGTTGACCTTGACGACATTGACCTGGACCGGCACCGGTCCCTTGCTGGACGATTTGTAGTTGTTGATGTTGACCGTGTACTCGCCCGGTGCCTTGCCGCGCAAGGTCACCACTTCCTGGTTCAGCGGGTTGACGATCTTCTGGCCGTTGACGGTGATGGTGTCGTTGGAGATGCCGCGGTCGTCGCGGTCCAGGTGCATCTGGCCGGAGTCCGGGTGGCGGAACCAGACGACGTCGCCATCGCCGGCCTCTACCCAGGTATCGATGTCGTCCTCCGAGCCGTCCGGCCAGGTGGTGGTAACGATGAACTCGGCCTTGGTGTCGATCACGCCGGTCTTCTTCGACGGCGGATTGAGGTTGATCAGCATCATGAACAGCAGCATCGTGAAGCCCATCAGCACGTTGAACAGCAGATCCGTGAACGGATCGACCTCGTAGTGCTGGCGGTTGCTGGAACGGCGGTTGGCCATCTGGTCGGTGGCTGGGGGTCAGCGCGCGGCGGCCGCTTCGGGCAGGGTAATGATCCGCGCGAACAGGCGGTCGGCCGAGCGATCGACGACCAGCATCTGGATGCCGATCATCATCGAACCGATCAGGCCGGCGATCGTGTGATACAGCGACACCCGCATGCCCACACCCATGCCGCGGATCAGCGCGTCCAGGCCCTGGGCCTGCAGATCGCCGGCGCTGCCGAGCGAGCCGAGCATGATCACGAAGCCGATCACCGTGCCGAGCAGGCCGAGCTTGATGTGCAGGCCGGCGGAGAACCAGCCGAGCTCGGTGCGGCCCTTGATGCGCTCGTGCAGCAGATCGCCGAGGGCGGTGATCTCGGTGCTGCTCAGGCCGCGGCGCTCGGCGACGAAATCGGTGGTCCAGGAATGCGCCGGCGTCGGCCTGCCTGCGAGGTGGTCGAGCAGGATGTCGTGCTGGCGGGACAGTTCCCAGGCCTGCAGGCCGACATAGCTGGTGGCGATCAGGTAGAGCACGCAGACGGCCAGCGTCAGCTGGGTCGGATCGCCGTAGACCAGCATCGGCAGGTAGCCGGTCTCCATGCCGAGATGGATGCCGTACACCGAGGCGCCGAAGATCAGCAGCCAGCGATGCCAGCCGGTGCCAGCGGGGTCGTTGCTGCGCAACGCCTCGGCGCCGTCATGCCGGCTTGCCGAAGCTGTCCGTCGAAATGCTTTCATACCAGTCGTGGGCTTGGGCCGCTTCGCGTTGTCGCAGACCGGCCGGCGGGCTCAGCGGACTGACCCCCTCGGAGACGATCGCGATGCGGCCGCTGGCGGCGGAATAGAAACCGGAAACCGAGATCGCCGCGTCCTCGGCGACCAGGCTGTAGCAGGTGTTGATCATGCGCGAGGCAGGCGGCGGACGACCATCGAGGGCGGCCGCTATCGCGCTCGCGCAGAGCTTGGCCTGGCTGTTCGCGGCGAACGCCGATTTCGGCATCGGGCTCGCGATCGCGGCATCGCCGATCACGTGGATGCCGGCGTGGCGCGTCGATTCGAAATTCTGCGCATTGACCGGGCACCAGCCGGATTCGTCGGTGAGGTCCGCCGCCTGCGCGATCGCCGCGGCCTGCTGAGGCGGCACGATCGAGGCGAGGTGGCTGGCGATCGAGGCACTGGCATCGCGCAGCCAGACTTCGCCGCTGGTGGCGTCGACGCGCACCACTTCACCGCCTTTGGCGCGCGGGATCCACTCGATCATCGCGCCGTAGCGCTCGTCCCACTCGGCAAGGAACAGCGGCCGCTTGGTGAAGTCGTCCTTGCTGTCGGCGATCAGGATCTTGCAGCGCTTCCGGCCGCTCTTCAGCAGGTGCTCGGCGAGCAGGCTGGCGCGTTCGTAAGGGCCGGGTGGGCAGCGATAGGGATTCGGCGGTGCCGCGATCAGGATCGTGCCGCCGTCCGGCACGGCGTCGATGCGGTCGCGCAGCGAAGCGACCTGGGCGTCGCCGGTCCAGGCGTGCGGCATCGCGCCGCTGAGTGCCGGCGTCAGGCCCTCGATCAGGCCCCAGCGCATCGCGATACCCGGCGACAGCACGATGCGATCGGCGCTGAGCCGCCTGCCGCCGGCGGTGCTGACGGTACGGGTGACCGGGTCGACCGCCGTGACCGCCTCGACCAGCGTCCGCACGCCGTGGGCGCGGCCGATATCGGCGGTGTCGTGGCTGATGCTGGCGATGCTGCGCAGGCCGGTCAGCGCCAGGTTGGTGAACGGGCCGGTGCACCAGCGGGCACGGGCGTCGATCAGCAGGAGGTCGGCGCCCGGCAGCAGCTGGCGCAGCGTTCTCGCGCAGGTGGCGCCGCCGTAGCCGGCGCCGATGATGATGATCCGCGCCCGCAGCCGGCTCTCGGCCCGCGCCGACAGCACGGCCGCGCCGAGAGCGGCCTGCAGCAATGCGCGGCGCAAGGGGTTCAAGGTGCGCTTCCCGGGCTCGCCGGTCGGCCGAGTTCGGCGGCCAAGGCCTCGATCTCGGCATCGCCCAGCTGCTGGGCGAAGCGGGCCATGATCGAGCCGGGCTCCGGCTGGTCGCGGGCGGCACGCAGCTTCGCCGCGATCTCGGTGGCCGGATAGCGGCCGAGCGCCGGCATCGTCGCTGCGTTCACCGTCGGCTGGTGGCAGCCCTGGCAGGACCGCGCCAGCGGCGACAGCACCGGTACCTCCGCGGCCGCCGGCACAGCCGCCACCAGACCCGCTGCGAGCAGATTCAGGGCGACAGCGCGAGCTGGGCGTCTCGGTGGCATGGGCGGCCTGGGGAGCAGAAAGCGTGCCGAGACTAGGCAGCCCGGTTCTGACTGGCAAGGGCAGCTTGCCCGCTGGTCGCTGCTGCGTGGCCGGCCTGTCCGGCTGCTTGCGCAGTCGGCAGCGGGATTGTTCCGGATTCGTGACAGTCAGCCGCGACTGTTCCGGATACGGTGCAAATCCGGGCGAATCCGTGACCGTGGCCGTGACATCCGATGGTCACAAAAAAGCCGCCCGGTCGTGTTCAGACCGGGCGGCTCAGGGACTCGCGTCCGCAACTGCGGAAGGCTAGTGAATGATCGCCTTCAGCTCGCCCTTGACGTAGCGCTGCGCCATCGCATCCATGCCGATGACCTTGATCTTCTGCGCCTTGCCGGCGCTCTCGAAGGCTTCGAAGCGGAGCTTGCAGATGTCCTTGGCGGCGGCGGTGGCGACCTTGAGATAGCCGCGCGGATCGAATTCTTCCGGCTTGTCGCCCATGTAGCGGCGGATGGCGCCGGTCATCGCCAGACGGATGTCGGTGTCGATGTTGATCTTGCGCACGCCGTGCTTGATGCCCTCGCGGATCTCCTCGACCGGAACGCCGTAGGTCTCCTTGATGTTGCCGCCGTACTTGCGAATGATCTCCAGCCATTCCTGCGGCACGCTCGACGAGCCGTGCATCACCAGGTGGGTGTTCGGAATGCGCGCGTGGATCGCCTTGATCTGGCTGATCGCCAGCACGTCGCCGGTCGGCGGGCGGGTGAACTTGTAGGCGCCGTGGCTGGTGCCGATGGCGATCGCCAGCGCGTCGACCTGGGTCGCCTTGACGAACTCGGCGGCTTCGTTCGGATCGGTCAGCAGCTGCGAGTGGTCGAGCACGCCTTCGGCGCCGACGCCGTCTTCTTCACCGGCGGTGCCGGTCTCCAGCGAACCGAGGCAGCCGAGTTCACCTTCGACCGAGACGCCGACGGCATGCGCCATCTCGACGACGCGGGCGGTGACGCGGACGTTGTAGTCGTAGTCGGCCGGGGTCTTCTGATCTTCCTTCAGCGAGCCGTCCATCATTACGCTGGAGAAGCCTGAGCGGATCGAAGCCTGGCAGGAGGCCGGGCTGGCGCCGTGGTCCTGATGCATGCAGATCGGGATGTGCGGATAGGACTCGATCGCCGCTTCGATCAAGTGGCGCAGGAACGGTTCGCCGGCATATTTGCGGGCGCCGGCCGAGGCCTGGAGGATGACCGGGCTGTCGCAGGCTTCGGCGGCCTGCATGATCGCCTGCACCTGCTCCATGTTGTTGACGTTGAACGCGGGCAGGCCGTAGCTGTGCTCGGCGGCGTGGTCCAGCAACTGGCGCAGTGAAATCAATGCCATGAGGGCTCTCTTATGGTTTGTGAGGGGCGGACAAAAATCCGGCAACAAGATTAACCGAGACGCCCCCCTTGCCGGAACAGGCATGGGCAACCTCGGTCAGGGTATCGATGACACGGTCGGCGCCGGCTTCCGATGCGGGATGACCGCCGTTGTAGCCGTAGGGGACCATCCAGATGGCGATGCCGGCATTGCGGGCGCAGGCGACGTCGATCGAGGAATCGCCGACCATCAGTGTCCGTTCGCGCGAACTGCCGAACAGTGCCATCGCGTGCAGCGCCGGGGCGGCATCCGGCTTTTTTCTCGGCAGGGTGTCGCCGCAGACCAGCAGGTCGATCAGACCGGGCAGCGGGCCGTCGGCGAGCAGCTGCTCGACGAAGCGGGATTCCTTGTTCGAGACGATCGCGCACTTGACGCCGGCCGCCCGCAGGCTGGTCAGAGTCGAGACGGTGTCGGCGAACGGCTGGCTTTGCGGGGCCAGCCGGCCGTAGTGATGCTCGAAGCGGATCAGCGCCGCATCGATGTCCGCTTCGCGCTGCGCGCCCGCCGTGCCGGCCGGGGCGACGGTGTCATAGGCCTTGGCGATGGTCTGCCGCACGCCGTGGCCGATGAAGAAGCGCACCGCTTCGGTATCGACCGCCGGCAGTCCCTGGTCGACGATGGACAGGCTGACCGCCGCGGCGATTTCCGGCGCGGTCTCGAGCAGGGTGCCGTCGAGATCGAACAGCACCGCGTCGAACGGGCGGGCGGCGGTCTCTGGCATCAGTTGGTCGACAGTTCGATGGCCGGTGCGACGACGCCGGCTTCGACCACGCTCTGCGCCGCCTTGACCACGGCCTCGGCGGTGATGCCGAAGTAGTTGTACAGCGCCGGCGCCGGGGCCGATTCGCCGAAGCTGGACATGCCGACGAAGGCGCCATCGAGGCCGATGTACTTCCACCAGCTGTCCGAGGTCGCCGCTTCGACGGCGACTCTCGGCGTGTTCTTTGGCAGCACGCGGGCCTTGTAGGCGGCGTCCTGGCGGTCGAAGACATTGGTCGACGGCATCGACACCACGCGGGCGCCGATGCCGAGCGCGGCGAGCTGGGTCTGCGCGGCCATCGCCAGCGACACTTCCGAGCCGGTGGCGAGCAGGATCACGTTCAGCGGCAGCTGCGCTTCGCTGAGCACGTAGCCGCCGCGGGCGATCAGGGCTTCGCCCTCGTCGCCGTGCTTCTGCTGGGCCAGGTTCTGGCGCGACAGCAGCAGCGCCGACGGACCATTGTGGCGTTCGACGGAAGCCTTCCAAGAGACCGCCGTTTCCAGCGCGTCGCAGGGACGCCAGACGTCGAGGTTGGGGATCGCGCGCAGGGCGCTGGCGTGCTCGACCGGCTGGTGGGTCGGGCCATCCTCGCCGAGGCCGATGGAGTCATGGGTCAGCACGTAGATCACCCGCTGCTTCATCAGCGCGCTCATGCGCATGCCGTTGCGCATGTAATCGGAGAACACCGCGAAGGTGCCGCCGTAGGGAATGAAGCCGCCGTGCAGGACGATGCCGTTCATGATCGCGGCCATGCCGAATTCACGAACGCCATAGCTGATGTAGTTGGCCGCCGGACCGATCTCGTGCCAGCTCTTGCTGGCCTTGGCGGCAGTCAGATTGGAACCGGTCAGATCGGCCGAGCCGCCGAGCATTTCCGGCACTCTCGGCACCAGGGTTTCCAGCGCCACCTGCGAGGATTTGCGGGTGGCGACCGGAGCGGTCACGGCGCGGGCGGCGGCGAGCAGTTCCTTGGCGGTGGCCAGCCAGTCCTTCGGCAGGTTGCCATGCTGGGCGCGCAGGAATTCCTCGGCCTCGGCCGGGTAGGCGTCGCGGTAGTTTGCGAACTGCGCGTTCCAGGCCGCTTCCCTGGCGGTGCCGGCTTCGCGGGCGTCCCAGGCGGCGCGGATGTCGTCGGGAATCTCGAACGGGCCGTATTGCCAGTCGAGCGCGGCGCGGGTGGCGGCGACTTCGGCGGCGCCTAGCGCCGCACCGTGGACTTCCTCGGTGCCGACCTTGTTCGGCGAGCCCCAGCCGATCTGGGTGCGGCAGATGATCAGCGTCGGCTGCTCGGCCTGCGCCTGCGCTTCGCGGGTGGCGGCGTCGATTGCGGCGACGTCATGGCCGTCGATCGGGCCGATCACGTGCCAGCCGTAGGCCTTGAAACGGGCGGCGGTGTCGTCGCGGAACCAGCCTTCGACGTGGCCGTCGATGGAGATGCCGTTGTCGTCGTAGAACGCGGTCAGCTTGTTCAGGCCCCAGACGCCGGCCAGCGAACAGACCTCGTGGCTGATGCCCTCCATCAGACAGCCGTCGCCGAGGAACACATAGCTGCGGTGGTCGACGATCTCGTGGCCCGGCTTGTTGAAACGGGCGGCGAGCATCTTTTCGGCCAGCGCCATGCCGACGGCGTTGGCGATGCCCTGGCCGAGCGGGCCGGTGGTGGTTTCCACGCCCGGCGTGATGCCGTACTCCGGATGGCCGGCGGTCTTCGAGTGCAGCTGGCGGAAGGCCTTCAGCTCGGCGATCGGCAGGTCGTAGCCGCTCAGGTTGAGGGCGGCGTAGTGGAGCATCGAGCCATGACCGTTGGACACCACGAAGCGGTCACGATCCGGCCACTTCGGATTGTTCGGCGAGTGCTTGAGGTAATCGCGCCACAGCACTTCGGTAATGTCGGCCATGCCCATCGGCATGCCCGGATGACCGGACTTGGCGGCTTCCACGCCGTCGATGGCGAGGAAACGGATGGCGTTGGCAAGCCGGCGGCGGTGCGCCGCGGTGAGCGTCTGGGTCATGGCTTCGTTCGGATAGGGGTCGGGTGCGCTTCAGGCGCGGCGCTTCTTGTCCATCAGACGCAGGATCATCGGTGTGAAGATCATCTGCATCGCGAGGCCCATTTTGCCACCCGGACAGACGATGTTGTTCGGCCGGGTCAGCATCGAGCCGTGCAGCATGCTCAGCAGGTACTGGAAATCGATGCCTTTCGGGTCGGCGAAACGGATCACCAGCATCGACTCGTCGGCGCTTGGAATATCCCGCGCAATGAAGGGGTTGGAGGTGTCGACGGTGGGTACGCGCTGGAAATTCACGTGGGTCCGCGAGAACTGCGGACAGAGGTGGTTCACATAGTCCGGCATCCGCCGCAGGATCGTTTCGACGACCGCTTCCTGCGAGTAGCCGCGCAGGTTCTGGTCGCGATGCAGCTTCTGGATCCACTCCAGATTGATGATCGGCACCACGCCGATCAGCAGGTCGGCATGCTTGGCGACATTGTGCTGCTCGTCCTTGTAACCGCCGTGCAGGCCTTCGTAGAACAGCAGGTCGGACCCGGGTTCCATATCGGTCCACGGCGTGAAGGTGCCCGGATCCTGCTTGTAAGGCGCGGCCTCGTCGGCATCGTGCAGGTACTTACGGACCTTGCCGGTGCCGGAGGCACCATAGCTCTTGAACAGCGCTTCGAGTTCGGCGATCAGGTTGGCATTCGGACCGAAGTGGCTGAAGTGGGTGTTGCCCCTGGCTTCCTCGATCTTCAGCTGCTCGCGCATGCCCTTGCGGTCGTAGCGATGAAAGGAGTCGCCTTCGACGACGCCCGGCTTGATCTTCTCGCGCCGGAAGATGTGTTGGAACGCTTTCATCACCGTCGTGGTGCCGGCCCCCGAGGAGCCGGTCACCGCGATCACCGGATGCTTGACTGACATCGCATGTCTCCTGGTTATCCGTCCGGCGCTGGCGCAGGGCGGGGGCGGTCATGCCGCCGGTATTCGGATTGCGGGCAAACTCAGACTTCGCTGCGGAACAGCGAGCGCTCCTTGAACAGCGGCGAGGCGTAGGGGCGATCCGCGCCGCTGTCGTATTCGGCGTGGTAGCGCTCGATGCGCTCGACCTCGTTCTTCGAGCCGAGGATCACCGCGATGCGCTGGTGGGCCGAGTCCGCCGGGTGATCGAGGATCGGGCCGCGGCCATAGCTCGCCGCGCCGCCGGCCTGCTCGATGACGAAGCCAATCGGGTTGGCTTCATACAGCAGGCGCAGGCGGCCGACCTTGGCCGGATCCTTGGTGTCGCGCGGATACATGAACACGCCGCCGCGCATCAGGATGCGGTGCACGTCGGCGACCATCGAGGCGATCCAGCGCATGTTGAAATCACGACCGCGGACGCCGGTCTTGCCGGCCTTGCACTCGGTGACATAGCGGGCGATCGGCGGCTCCCAGAAGCGCTCGTTCGAAGTGTTGATCGCGAACTCGCTGGTATCCGGCGGGATGCGCAGGTACTCGTGGGTGAGGATGAAGTTGCCGATCTCGCGGTCGAGCGTGAACGCATGCGTGCCCTTGCCGACGGTGATCACCAGCATCGTCGCCGGCCCGTAGATCGCGTAGCCGGCGGCGACCTGGCGGCGGCCCGCCTGCAGGAAATCCTCGACCGTCGGCGCCGTGTCCTTGTCGTGCACCAGCACCGAAAAGATGGTGCCGACCGAGACGTTGACGTCGATGTTCGACGAGCCGTCCAGAGGATCGAAATTCAGCAGGTAGCGGCCGCGCTTGAATTCGGCCGGAATCTGGATCGGCTCGTCCATCTCTTCCGAGACCATGCCGGCGAGCATGCCGCCCCATTCGCAGGCATCGATCAGCGCATCGTTGGACAGCACGTCGAGCTTCTTCTGCACTTCGCCCTGGACATTGGTGTTGTCGATGGCGCCGTGGAAGCCGCCGAGCGCGCCCTTGGCGGTCATCGCCGCGATCGATTTCACGGCGGCGGCGACGTCGACCAGGAGGCCGGCCAGCTGGCCGTTGTCGTCCAGCTCGTGCAACTGCTCGATCAGGAACTTCGACAGCGTGGTTCTTCCGAGATGCATGCGGAGTTCCTCAGGGTGGGGCAGCAGGATCGATTTCAAGCCTGCCGGGTTCGGCGAAAACGCGGGACGCGAGGATATCGGACGCGGCCAGCGTGCTGAGGTCTTTGGCACTGACATTGACGGCGCCGTCGCCGACGCCGGCGAACAACCGGTTGGCCTGACGCAGCCGGGCGCGGTCCAGGGCATTGCGCACCGAGCGGGCATTGGCGAAGTTCGGCTGGCTGAGCCGGCGGGCGATGTAATCGGCCATCGCCGTCTCAGCGGCTGGCTCCAGCTGGTAGTTCATCGCCGTGACCATGGTTTTCGCGATCGACAGCAGCTCCGGCTGCGAGTAGTCGGGGAAATCGATGTGGTGGGCGATCCGTGAGGACATGCCGGGGTTCGAGCTGAAAAAGGTGTCCATGCGGTTCTTGTAGCCGGCGAGGATGACCACGAGGTCGTCGCGGTTGTTCTCCATCACCTGCAGCAGGATCTCGATCGACTCCTGACCGTAGTCGCGCTCGTTCTCCGGCCGGTACAGGTAATAGGCCTCGTCGATGAACAGCACGCCGCCCATCGCTTTCTTCAGCACTTCCTTGGTCTTGGGCGCGGTGTGGCCGATGTACTGGCCGACCAGGTCATCACGAGTCACCGACACGACGTGGCCTTTGCGCACATAGCCGAGCCGATGCAGGATCTCTGCCATCCGCAGCGCCACCGTGGTCTTGCCGGTGCCTGGATTGCCGGTGAAGCACATGTGCAGCGACGGCGGGCTGGCTTCCAGCCCCAGCGCCTTGCGGGCACGGGTGACGGCGAGATAGGCGGCGATCTCGCGGATGCGGCGCTTCACCGGCGCCAGGCCGACCAACTCCCGGTCCAGCTGGTCGAGCACCTCGGTGACGTTCGAATCGCGAACGATTGCCTGGAGGTCCACGGTCTTCACATCGTCCACGTTCGCCTCCTGTCGGGCTACTCGATGCATCGGCGGGTCCGGCGCAGCGAGCGCCGGACCCGTCTGGAACAGGGTTTCAGTAACGCTCGCCTTCGCCCTTGTCGGTGGCATAGGAATGGATCGTGTAGCGCACCGAACGCCCCTCGACTTCCTGGCGCACCAAGCCGAAGCCCGGCTCCTTCTTCGGCCGGTTGACGATGTAGGACATCGTCGGCGACTCGACTCCGCGCGTCGCATCGAATGCCGTGACCCGGATGTAGTGGTTCGGGAAGGTCTTGCGTGCGCTGTTGATTTCCAGCAGCGCGCCGGCCGCGTCCTTCAGGTCGAACATCGGGTTGCCGAACATTTCCCAGTAGGTGTTGCGCGGATGCGGGTCGTCGGTGTACTCGATGCCGATCGACCAGCTCTTCTTCAAGGCGTATTCGATCTGCGCCGTGATCTGGGCATCGGTCAGTTCCGGCAGGAACGAGAACTGCCCCTGGGTCACGCGCTGATTGGTGTTGGTCATCATGATCGTGGCTCCTCGGTTCAGACGCTGGCGGTCGCGGTCGGTGCGTAGTCGGCGGTATCGGTCGACTCGTAGTTGAAGCTGACTTCGCCCCAGACATCGAGTGCCTGCCGCAGCGGCGTGCACCACTTGCCGGCGTCGCGGAGGATCTGCGGACCCTCGTTCCAGATGTCGCGGCCTTCGTTGCGGGCCATGACCATCGCTTCGAGGGCGACGCGGTTGGCCGTCGCACCGGCCTGGATGCCCTGCGGATGGCCGATGGTGCCGCCGCCAAATTGCAGCACCACGTCATCGCCGAGGTAGGTCAGCAGCTGATGCATCTGGCCGGCGTGGATGCCGCCCGAGGCCACCGGCATGACCTTGTTCAAGCTCGCCCAGTCCTGCTCGAAGAACAGGCCGGTTTCGAGACTCTGCGGCGTGTGCGTTTCGCGCAGAGTGTCGTAGAAGCCCTTGATCATCAGCGGATCGCCTTCCAGCTTGCCGACCACGGTGCCCGCGTGGATGTGATCGACGCCGGCCATGCGCATCCACTTGCAGATCACGCGGAAGTTCATGCCGTGGTTCTTCTGGCGCGAATACGTGCTGTTACCGGCACGGTGCAGGTGCAGGATCATGTCGTTCCTGCGCGCCCACTTGGCCATCGACTGGATCGCGGTGTAGCCGATCACGAGGTCGATCATGATGATCACCGAGCCGAGCTGCTTCGCGAATTCGGCGCGCTCGTACATCTCTTCCATCGTGCCGGCAGTGACGTTGAGGTAGTGGCCCTTGATTTCGCCGGTCGCCGCGGAAGCCTTGTTGACCGCTTCCATGCAATACAGGAAGCGATCGCGCCAGTGCATGAACGGCTGCGAGTTGATGTTCTCGTCGTCCTTCATGAAGTCCAGACCGCCCTTCAGGCCTTCGTAGACGACACGGCCATAGTTGCGGCCGGACAGACCGAGCTTGGGCTTGGTCGTCGCGCCGAGCAGCGGGCGTCCGAACTTGTCGAGACGCTCGCGCTCCACGACGATGCCGGTGGCCGGGCCCTGGAAGGTCTTCAGGTAGGCGACCGGGATGCGCATGTCTTCCAGACGCAGCGCCTTGACCGCCTTGAAGCCGAACACGTTGCCGATGATCGACGCCGTCAGGTTGGCGATCGAGCCCGGCTCGAACAGGTCGAGGTCATAGGCGATGTAGGCGAAATACTGTTGTTCGGTCTTGGTGCCGGCGCCGGTGTTCGGCACCGGATCGACCCGGTAGGCCTTGGCGCGGTACAGCTCGCAGGCGGTCAGGCGGTCGGTCCAGACCACGGTCCAGGTCGCGGTCGACGATTCGCCGGCGACGGCGGCGGCGCATTCATCGGCTGGCACCCCTTCCTGCGGCGTGATGCGGAACATCGCGATCAGATCGGTCTCCTTCGGCGCGTAGTCCGGCTGCCAGTAACCCATCTGCTTGTACTTGAGCACACCGGCGGCATAACGCTTCTTGCCATCGGTGATCTGCCTGTCTTCGCTGCTCATCGCATCGTTGCTCATCGCGTCGTCCTCTGGGAGTGGCCTTGCACTGTTGCCGAACCTTAAGGGGCGCGATAAATAAGGTAAATTCACGATAACTGCATCGTCGAATAAGGTTTTCTGATGCTCAATGTCAGCCTGCGCCAGCTGCGAACCTTCGCCACGGCGGCCCGTCACCTGAGCTTTGCCCGCGCGGCGGAAGAGCTGCATCTGACTGCGCCGGCGGTGTCGATGCAGATCCGCGATCTGGAAACCGCGGTCGGCCTGCCGGTATTCGAGCGCAGCGGCCGGACGATGAGCCTGACCACCACCGGTGAATACCTGCTGGTCTACGCACGGCGGGTGATCGCGACGATGAAGGAGGCCGAGGACACCATCTCCCGGTTGCGCGGTGTGCAGACCGGTCGAATCACCGTCGGCATGGTCGGCACCGCGCAGTTCTTCGTGCCGCGGCTGCTGGCGCAATTCCGCGAGGACTATCCGGGCGTCGAAGTGCGTTTGACGGTCGGCAATCGCGATCACCTCGACCGGCAGCTGCGTGATCGCGAGATCGATCTGGCGATCATGGGCCGCCCGCCGCGCGAGTTCGATGTGCGCTCGGAAGCCTTCGCCGCCAATCCGCTCGGCGTGATCGCCGCCGCCGATCATCCGCTGGCCTCGACGCGGGCGATCCCGTCGGCGCGGCTGGACCGCGAGCTGTTCATCGTCCGCGAAAGCGGCTCCGGCACCCGGGCGGCGATGGAAGCCTTCTTCAAGGAGCAGCGCATCGCGCCGCTGACGATCATGGAGATGGACAGCAACGAATCGATCAAGCAGGCGGTGATCGCCAACCTCGGGTTGACCCTGCTGTCGCTTCACACACTGGGCCTGGAGCTGCAGGTCGGGCAACTCAAGGTGCTCGACATCGTCGGCCTGCCGCTGAAGCGCGCCTGGCACGTGGTCAGCCTCGGTGCGATGAGCCTGTCGCCGGCGGCCGAGGCGTTCCGCTACTTCGTGCTGGAACGCGGCGAGGCGCTGCTGTCGGCGTTGTTCGGCGACGGCGGCAACCCGCCACGGAAGTCCTGATCTTCCAGCTGTCGGTACAGGTACTGGACGTTCTGCGGGTGGAGGACCGCGTACTCCTGCCAGCCGGCAAAGGCTGGCAGCTGTACCTTGGCCGAGGCTTCCAGCAGGCTGGCGCCGCGCTGGTACTCGCGGTACACAGCCGTGTCGATGGCGCGCAGGTAGCGCTGCATGTCGTCGATCTGGCGCGCGTCGCCGACCGGCCCGAAGCCCGGCACGATGCGCTGCAGTGGCAGCTTGCGCAGCGCCTCGAGCGCGGCGATCCAGTTGCCGATGCGGGCATCGCGCAGGTTCGGAATCCGCTGGCTGGCGATCAGGCCGCCGGCGAACAGGGTGCCGCTCCGGCGATCGAAAACCGCCAGCGTGCCCGGCGTGGTCGCAGCGCCGCCGTCGATCAGCTCGACGGCGCGACCGCCGAGGTCGATCGAGGTCAGCGATTCGAGCAGCCGATCCGGCAGCACCAGTTCGGTGCCCTTCATCAGGCCGCCGGGCAGCAGTTCGCGCAGATGGGTCAGGCAGTTGTCGCAGCGTTGCCGCATCAGTCGGGCGCTATCGCGCTGGGCCAGCACCGGCACGCCGTGCGCCCGGAAGGCGCCGGCGCCGAACAGGAATTCCTGGATCGGCTGGCTGAGCAGCAAGGCTTCGATCGGCTGGCTGCTGCGCGCGGTCCAGGCGGTGTAGAGGCGTTCGCCGTGAGCGCGTGACACGCCGCTGTCGATCGCCAGCGCCGTGCGGCTACCGACGATCAGGCCGCTGTTGGCGATCTCGCCGCGGTTGGCCGGCGTGATCGCCGAGTAGCTGCCGAGATCGGCGTGGACGCCGTCGGCCAGGGTCACGATCTCGGCCGCCGCAAGGCGCGGCAGCAGAACGCCGACGGCGAGGAGCAGGAGGTGCAGGACTGGTTTCATCGGCGCAGCCGTTCGGCCGCGCCGATGCAGATCGCCAGCCAGGCGCTCGCCAGCGCGAAACCGGCAAGTACATCGCTGAAGTAGTGCACCTGCAGCAGCACGCGACTGAAGCCGATCAGCAACACCAGGCTCAGGCTGGCGATCAGCAGTGGCAGCCGGGCCGGCGGCGGCAGGCCGCGCAGCAACAGCCAGGCGAACATGCCGTAGACCGCCAGCGAACCGGAGGCATGGCCGCTCGGAAAACTCCAGCCGGGCTCGAGGACCAGACCATGGTCGTGCAGCGGACGGCTGCGTTCGGCCAGCTGCTTGACCAGGCGATTCAGCAGGCCGTTGCCGGCGGTCGCTGCGACCCAGGCGGCGAGGTCGAGCCAGCGTCGGCGCATTGCCAGCCACAGGGCGACGACGGCGCCCACGGCGAGCAGGCTGGTGAAGTTGCCAAGCTGGGTGATCGCGAAGGAAGCCCGCAGCACGGTGGTGGAAACGCTGCGCCGCAGCGCCTCGGCGAGCGCCAGATCGAAGCCGGTGAGCACGTCCGGCGCACAGGCCAGCACTGCGAAAGCGGTCAGTGCGAGGAGCGCGATCGCAGCCGCTGGGAAGGCCGGCGAAAGGCGCTCGGCTCGCCGCCACAGCAGGCTTGTCGCCAGTGCGGCCAGGCCAATCAGGCCGGCGAGCAGCGGCAGCGCGTGGGCCGCCACGTAGGGTGCGAGACTGAGCATCCTGTTGCGCCTTCCCGATCCGTCGACCGCTCAGCGCAGCGGCCGGCGATCGAGCTGCAGCTCGGTGATCGCGCCGACGGTGAAGCCGTGCCGGCCGGCGTCGTAGTCCCAGCGTTCGACGCTGCAGACCGCCGCCCCCGGCGGATGACGGATCAGGTTCACCGAGTTCGCGGTGCCCGGCCGCGTCCGTCGCGACACCGCGGTGCCCGCCTGCACCGCCCAGACTTCGCGCGGCAGCTGGTGCGCGCTGGCCAGGGCCTGGGTGAACGGCAGGTGGATGTGGCCGCCGAGGATCAGATCGGCACCGGCCTGCGACCAGGCCTGCATCGCGGCGCGGCGGCCGTGCAGCAGGTTGTGTTCGTCCTCGGCGTGCTGGACATGCACCGGCTGATGGGTGACCACCAGCTTCAGCCGCGCCGGAGGGCTGCGGCTCAGCCGCCGGCAGACGCGTTCGATCTGACGAGCCGAGACGCGGCCGTCGACATGTCGGAAGCGGCTGGTGGTGTTGACGCCGACGATCAGCACCGCGTCGTCCTCGTAGGCCGGTTCCAGGTCGCGGCCGAAGGCTCGGCGATGGTTGCGGTACGGCACGAACAACCGTCGCCAGACTTCGAACAGCGGGATGTCGTGATTGCCGGGCAACACCAGCTTGGCGCGCGCCGCCAGCGCGTCGATGAAGCCGCGCGCCGCAGCGAACTCGGCCATCCGGCCGCGTTGGGTAATATCGCCGGACAGCACCGCGACATCCGGCCGTTGCTGCGCGGCCAGCGCCAGCAGCGCCTCGACGACGTCGTCGCGCTCGGTGCCGAAGTGAGTGTCGGACAGATGCAGGACCAGGCTCATGGGGTCGTCCCTGCGGCCGCCGTCGCCGGCGCCTGGGGCACCATCAGCAGCAGCGGCGTCGGCGAGATTCGGAACAGCAGCGGCGCCGGCAGGAGTATCACCTCCCCGTCCATCGCCACCTTGTAGCGGCGCCTGCCGCGGTGGCCTGGCGAGCGCACGCTCAACTCGCGCAGCGGGAAGCTGACCACCTGATCGGCTTCGCCGAGGCGGCCGAAGGCGCCGCGCAGCAGCAGGCCGGCCATCTGCCAGCTGCTGACCGGCTTCAGCGCGATCGCGACCAGGCGGGAGCGGTCCAGCGCCTCGGCTTCGGCAATGCCGATCTGCTGCAGCTGCAGGGCGTTGTTGCCGACGAACAGGGTCGGCGTGCGGACGCTGCGGGTCTCGCCTTCGATTTCGATCTCGATGCGCAGCTGGCGGCGCTCGCGCAGGAAGCTGAGCAGGCCGGAAATCATCGCGATCAACCGGCTGCGGCCGAAACGCGCCTTGAAGGCTTCGCGGTCCTCGAGCAGCTGCGGATACAGGCCGAGGCTGGCGTTGACCAGGAACACGCGGTCATTGACCAGGCCGACCTGCACCGGCTGCGCAGTCGCGGTCAGCAGCGCCTCGGTGGCGGTCCTCGTGTCCTGGGAAATGCCGTGGGTGCGGCCGAAGTAGTTGAAGGTGCCCTGCGGCAGCACCGCGAGCGGCTGGCCGCAGCCGAGCGACGCCTGGGCGACGGCATTGATGGTGCCGTCGCCGCCGGCCGCGACGACGATGCCGTCCTGCGCCTGGGCCAGCGCCACCGCGCGCCTTGCCAGCAGCGGGATGTCGCGGCCCCGCTCGGCGAGCAGTAACTCGTGCGGCCGGCCGGCGGCGCTCAACACCGTGCGGATGATGGCCGCGGTCTGGTTCGTGTCCTGGTGGCCGGAACCGGCATTGAGGACGATGAAGCAGGGTTGCTTCGGGGCCGCGGCGATGATCATCCGATCACAGGTTCTCGTAGCGGTTCAGATCGAGGATGCCGGCTTGCACCGGCTCGGTTTCGCGCTGGTACTGGGCGAAGTCGTGGAAGATCGACCAGAAATCCGGATCGCTGCGGCGCAGACCCCAGCGATCGACCACCGCTTCGAGCATCGCCTTGTCGGTGACCGCGGACAGCGCGGCGACGAAACGCTCGAGTTCCACCAGCGACACATCGAACGCGAAGTTCGGGTAGTTGCCGTAGACGCCGGGTATCACGCTGAGTGTGTCGCGTTCCGGCTGCAGCCGGCCGTCCTCGCCCCTGATGAAGGCGACATTGCTGTGCGCGCGGTTGTGGACCAGCGAGTAGACCAGCCGCTGCTGCTCCCCAGATACGCGTAGCAGCACCACTTCGGGCAGCAGCGGGATCACCGGCAGGGTCTTGCCGGTGGCCAGAGCCAGCGGCCGCAGCGCGCGGTTGGCGCTCAGCGTCGTCGGCGAGGCCTCCGCCAGCCGGCAGTCGCCGCGCGGGCAGCGATTGAGGACATCGTCCGGCCCCTTGACTTTGTGCAGCGCCATCAGCAGCTGTTCGACGTAAGCGGCCTTCGCCGCCTCGGTACCGATGCCCGGCTCGAACGAAAGCCTGGTAGGCCGCTGGTCGTCGATGTCGGCATAGCTGGTGAACAGCTTCACGCGGCCGCCGTCTTGGTACCACTGGTGCAACAGCTTGTTGCGCAGCCCGGGCGGCAGGAAGCGCAGGAAGTTGGTTTCGCCGTCGTTGCGGATCAGGTCGAAGTACAGCCTGGTCTGCAGCTGGTGCGACAGGTTGCCGAAGACGTCGAAGTTGACCACCAGCTCGTAGTAGGTGCGCTCGAACAGCGGATAGTCCATCACCCAGAGGGTTTCCGGCAGCGCACCGATCAAGCCGTCGGCGACGAAGGCGTTGTCGTGGTGGCGGAAGATGGTCTGCAGTGCATCGTGGTTGGTGCCATCGCCATCCCAGATGTCGGTGATCGCCGGACCCTGCGGCATCTTCCTGCCATAGGCCTCCAGGCGCAGCCGCGCGTAGTCGTTGCGCTGGGTGCGATAGCTCAGCCATTCGCTGCCGGCCTTGATCAAGCTGCTGTCCTGGCCGGCGACATCGAGCAGCGGCGACACCTTGGCGCGATAGGCGGCGTCGTTGACGTAAAGCTCGCGGGACGGGTCTTCGAAGCTGATCCAGAACTGGTCGCGGATCACGTCGGTCGCTGCCTGGCCGGCGCAGACCGGACCGCGGATGAAGCTGCGGACGAAGAACAGCGCGTCGTCGAGCATGAACTGGTAGCGCGCCTTCGCAGGAATCGGGTCGAAGGTCAGAAACGGATTGGCGCGTGCGGCCTTGTCGTGCGGAGCCAGTTCCCGCCGCGGCGGCAGGGTCCAGGCGTCGCCCAGGAACAGCGCCTGGAAATGCGCGAGGCGACGGGCATCGAGCGCGTAGGTGATGTGGTTCTTCTGGACGATGCTTTCGGTCAGCAGCCGCAGCCGGTAGTAGAACGGACCGTCCGGCGCCTCGTTCGGCAGTCGGGTGGCGATCGGCACCACCACTTCGCCAGGCGGTGTGCGTGAGCGCAGCAGCTCGAAGAAGTGCGGCTGGTACTCACTGCTGAAATACAGGTGGCCGATGAACAGGTGCTCGTACAGGTAGCGGGCAACCAGTTGTTCGCGGACTCCCGGGCGGTTCAGCCAGCTTTCCCACTGACCGATCTGTTCAGCCTCTGCGGCACTCGGCCGCAGTTCGCTGGGTTCGACGAGCGCGCCCTGGGCGATCCAGGTGCTCAGCGTCTGGTACTCGGGTTCGCTGAGGCCAGCCACCGCCAGCGGCATGCCTTCCAGCGGGTGCTTCCTGGCATGACTGTCGAACTCGTCGATCGTCGGGCACAGGTTCTTGCGCGTGAAGCCCAACGGCAGGTCGTCCGGCAAGCGCTGCCTGGCCGGCCAGCTGTGCTGCCGACCAAGTGCCAGCGCACGCTGCAGCAGCGAGGCCGGCGTCTGGTCTTGTTCCTTGCCGGTGAGCACCGGCTGCACCGAAAAGAAGTCCTTCCTGCGCCATTCGTCGACATTCAGCGCATCGATGCCGAGGCGCGTGGTCGGTGCCGTTTCCAACCGTGTACCGTCGTAGACCAGCAGTTTGCTGGCGCCGCGCTCGACGCCTTCCGCGCTGGTCAGCTTCAGCTGGCAGGGCGCGTCGTAGCAGCCGTGGCAGGCCGCGCACTTACTGTCGAAAATCGGCTGGATATCCCGCTGATAGTGGTAGCTCTGGACCGCGGCCACCGGTGCCGGTGCTGGCGGCTCCCGGGGAACGACGATGCCGGAGCAGGCGAGGGCGGCGAGCGTTGCAAGGCGGGCAAGAGCACTGGCGCCGAACCAGCGGCGGCGTTTGGGGATCGGAAGCGGCAAGAGATGTTTCCGTGGCGGGTCGCCGCGATCGTAGCAGGCCGGTCGGGCCTGGCCGGGAAGTGGGCCGGAGCGCTAGCGGCCGGAACCGGCGCGGCCGCTACCGATGTTGACCGCGACTTCGCTGCCGAAGCTGAGGTCCTTGGTATCGACCACTTCGGCACGCAGGCTGCCATCTGTGGTTGGCAGGAACCAGAAACGGAAATTCGGGTTTTCGCTGATCGAGAAATCGATATCGGCGCTCAGCACCAGCTTGTCGTTGTAGCTGACCGTTAGCTTGCGCACGTAATACGCGGGCTCGTACAGGCGGCTGACCTGGTCGAGCACCAGGCCCGAGGCATTCGGGTGGCTGATCGCCAATTGCGCGATCGCCGGCTCGCCGGCAACCAGTGGACCGTCGACCCGGAACTTGATCCGTCCGGCGTTGCGCAGCGCCTCGGCAGGATCCTTGCCGGCCGGTGCCGAACAGCCACCCGAGGCTTTTACGTAGCGGCTGGCCATGTACAGAGAGCCATCGTTCAACTCGGCGATCGCGCGCACATCGGTGTACTGCTCGACGCGGATGCGCGTCTCGATGTCAGCGCGACCGCTGTCCGGCGTCAGCTCGAACACGGCGGCAATCGGCGAGGGATTGTTGTCGACCAGCAGATAGAGTTTCTGCACGTAGCGGCCCGGTGTCTGCGGCAGCCGGGTACGGATCGCGATCGGCACTGTCGACGCGTCTTCCGCCCGGGCTGGCGCCTCGAGGAGCAACACTTCGGTGGCCTTGTCCTCGATCGCCCGGTTGCCGAACAGGCTGTTGCGGACCTTCGGCCAGACCGGTACCGGCGAGGCCTGGACGACGGGCTCAGCTGCCCGAAGGGGAGAGCCACCCATCAACGCGGCCGCGCAGCCGTAAAGGGCCAGGCGGCGAAGGCGAGGGAACAGAAGCATGGTCAATCCTCCCATTCGAGTTCGGTATAGACCGCCGTCACGTTGCGACGGTGATAGCCGTCAAACAGCAGCCACGCTGGCTGCGGCTGGAGCCCGAGCGTGTCGACAGTCTGCGCCAGTGTGGCTCCCGCTTTCAGCGCGGCACGAACATCGCTTACCAACTGTTCCAGGTAGTGCTGCTGCGGCCCGAAAGCGGCGTCGACCTCGCGATCGACCGGGCCGTGACCGGGCACCAGGTGCGCCGGCTGCAGCGCCCGCAGCGCGGTCATCACCTTCAGCCAGCCGGTGACCCGACCGTCGACTACCGGCACGCGCTCGATGAACAGCAGGTCGCCGGTCCACAGGGTTCGGCTGTGCTCATCGAACACGCTGAGATCGTGATTGGTATGCGCTGTCGGCCAGGCCTGCAGGCTCAACCGGCGGCCACCGAGGTCCAGGGTTTCTCGGTCGCGCACCAGCAGACTCGGCATTGCGCTGCCGCTCCCTGCGGCGGCAGCGGCGCCGAGCGTTCGCTGCAGGCTGGCGAGGAAACCGTCACGCCGGGCCGCCAGTGCGGCCGGATATTCGGCGTGGGCGACGATCACGGTTGCCGGGTCGGCGAACGCCGCGTCGCCGAAGCTGTGATCCGGATGCACGTGGGTGTGGATCAGGTAGCAGATCGGCTTCGCCGTCTGGCGGCGGATCGCGGCGAGCAGTTGTGCGCCGATGGCACGGGTGCCACCACTGTCGATGACGGCGACGCAGCGCTCGCCAACGATGTAGCCGATATTGGCGATGTCGCCGCCGTTCGTGGCATTGGGATCCTGCTGCAGGCCGCGATGCACGTAGACACCGTCGGCGACCGTCTCCAGGTCGAAGGCCGGAGCCGCGGTTGCCACTGGCTGTTGAGACAGCGCAACGACCAGGGCGATCAGCGAGACGCAGCTCGATCGCCACGCGGCCACCGGCGGCGTCATCTCAGTTGATCAGGCAGGCCTTGCGCGCTTTGCCGAGCAGGCCGCGATACTGGTCGGCCAGTTCCTTGGCAACGCGCTCGTTGCGGATCACCTGGCCGCGCTCGCCGGCGATCGACGAGGCGTAGAACGCCGTCGAGGATTCGACGAAGTCGTCATAGGGCAGGCTCTCGGCAAGCTTGTCGATCACGCAGGCGCACTTGTAGAGCATTTCGTGCGGCGGCTTGTCCGGATTCTCGCGCTGGCACATGTGCACGAACTCGACCCGGTCGATGGTCGGGTAGTCGTTGGCGCTGGCGGCGAACGGCGCGGCGGCGGCAGTCAGCAGCGCCGCAGACAAGGCGAGGCTCGGCTTGCGATGGTTCATGGTGGCAGTCTCGATGAGGTCGGGTGGCTGGCCGTGCCGCGCAGGGCAGTGCGGCCCGCCATTCAGTTCGCAGCCGCGTCGGTCGCTGTCGCGATCGGCAGCAGCGGCACGCCGTAATCCTTCAAGATCGCATCGATCTTGCTCTGGTTACGAGTGATCAGCTCGTCGACCTTCTGCTGCCAGGCCTTGTCGGGAATGCGCACCGCCATCGCGATCTCGAAATCGAAGCGGACGTTGCGTTCGGACTGCATCGGCAGCACCAGCAGATCGGCTTCAGGATAGCGCCGCGCGTAGTAGCCGGCGATCGGCCCCCAGACGATGACTGCGTCGAGCTTGCCGGCGATCAGATCGGCTTCGATGATGCCGCCGGAACTCTGCTCGGAATCGGCGACCAGGATCTTGTACGGCACACCCATATCGATCAGGCCGCGCTTGGCCAGCCAGTCCGAGGCGGGTGACTTGTCGATGACGCCGATCTTGAGCCGGGCGAGCTTTTCCTGCGGCAGCGCCAGGAACTGCTCGACCGAGTTCACGCCGGCCAGCGTGCCGCGGCGCGAAAAGGCCATCGCATAGGTCGAGCGGTAGTAAGGCTTGGTCGACGCCGTGCCCTGGCTGAAGCCGGACGGCACGTCCATGATGATGTCGCAGGGGAAGTCGTCGCCGGGCAGCTTGAAGCGCAGCGTGTTGCGGATGAAGTTGAAGCGGGCGGGGTAGTCGAAGGCCTCGACCTTCAGGCCGAGATCGGCGGCGAACAGCTCGGCGATCTTGTCTTCGAAACCTTCGGCCCTGGCGTTCTGGAACGGCAGGTTGTTCGGATCGCGGCAGACGCGGAACGCCTTGCGATCGACGTCCTGCGCGGTTGCCGGCTGCAGGGCGGCGAGCCCCAGCAGGCACAGCGCCGCGGCGACGACCATCGCAGGCCGACGGCTCCGGACGGCGACGATCATCGTGCTGATCCAGGAACTGCCGGCCCGCGACCGCGGCATCATTCGATGCCCGTCACTTTGGCCGTCGTGATCTTGCCGTCGGAGCGCCCCTTCAGGTACGCGTACAGGGCATCCATGTTGCTCATCACCTGGGGGTTGGTCGACCAGCTCGGCATGCCCTTTTCGAGGCGGCCATCGGCCAGCGTCTTGACGAAGTCATCCTTCGACAGGACTTTCAGGCTTTCCAGCAGCGACGGACCCACCATGCCTTCCTGGTTCGGGCCATGGCAGCGGTCGCAGGCGGCCGCGCGCCAGGTCTTGAAGCCTTTCAGGGTGTTGGCGTCGACCTTGTTGCCGTCGACGACGGTATACAGCGGTGCGTCCGCTGCCGATGCCAGACCGGCGACGCCTCCAGCAAGGCCGACGGTGGCGATCAGGGAAAACAACGTGCGGTACTGCATGGTCAACTCCTCCAGATAGTGATGGTCGCAGGACTGGTTTGCGCCGCTGGCGCTGAACCCGCCCTTAATTCGCCTCGGCGGTGGCGCCGCTGCCGATGAACGGATTTCGGCAGGGTGCCAATGGCTTTTTTGGGTTTTGATCAGCCGCCGAGCTGGCTCGCGTGATGCGCGAGGTGATCAGCGATGAAGCTCTGGATGAACCAGTACGAGTGGTCGTAGTCGGCGTGCAAGCGCAGGCTCAGACGCTGACCCGACGCCCGCGCGGCGGCGTCCAGATTTTCCGGTTTCAGTTCCCGGTTCAGGAACTGGTCCGCCAGTCCCTGGTCGACCAACAGCAGCCCCGGATAAGGCTGCTTGCGGATCAGCAGGCTGGCGTCGTACTGCTCCCAGGTGGACTGGTCGGCGCCGAGGTAATTCCCGAATGCCTTCTGTCCCCAGGGCACCGCGACCGGGTTCGAGATTGGCGCGAACGCCGACACCGATTGCCAGCGTCCGGGATTGCGCAGCGCCGTGACCAGCGCACCGTGGCCACCCATCGAGTGGCCGAAGATGCCGCGCTTGGCCGCGATCACCGGGAAGTTCGCTTCGATCAGCGCCGGCAGCTCCTCGTTGATGTAGGAACCCATGCGGTAGTTCGCCTTCCAGGGCTCGCTGGTCGCATCGAGATAGAAGCCGGCGGCCAGGCCGAAATCCCAGCTGTCCGCTTCGCCCGGCAGATTCAGACCGCGCGGGCTGGTGTCGCAGGCGACCAGTGCAAGGCCGAGTTCGGCGGCGACGCGCTGCGCGCCGGCCTTGATCAGGAAGGTTTCTTCGGTGCAGGTCAGCCCGGCCAGGTAGTACAGCGCCGGCACCTTGCGCTGCGCGGCCTGCGGCGGCAGGTAGACGCCGAACTTCATCGCCGTGCCGGTCTCGCGTGAGGCATGGGTGTAGAAAGCCATGCGACCGCCGAAGCAGGCCTGGTCGCTGCGCTTTTCGATCGCTGCCGTCATCAGTAGAGCACCACGCCACGGATCGACTCGCCGCGGGTCATCAGGTCGAAGCCTTCGTTGATCCTTTCCAGCGGCATCGTGTGGGTGATCAGATCGTCGATGTTGACCTTCTTGTCCATGTACCAGTCGACGATCTTCGGTACATCGGTACGGCCCTTGGCGCCGCCGAAGGCCGAGCCGATCCAGCGACGGCCGGTGACCAGCTGGAACGGACGGGTCGAGATCTCGGCACCGGCCGGTGCCACGCCGATGATTGTCGACATGCCCCAGCCCTTGTGGCAGCACTCCAGCGCTTGGCGCATCAGCTTGACGTTGCCGGTGCACTCGAAGGTGTGATCGGCGCCGCCTTTGGTCAGTTCGACCAGATGGGCGACGAGGTCACCCTGGACTTCTTTCGGATTGACGAAGTGGGTCATGCCGAACTTGCGGGCCATCGCTTCGCGGTTCGGGTTGATGTCGATGCCGACGATCATGTTGGCGCCGACCATCTTCAGGCCCTGGATCACGTTCAGGCCGATGCCGCCAAGGCCGAACACCACGCAGTTGGTGCCGTACTCGACCTTGGCGGTGAACAGCACCGCGCCAATGCCGGTGGTCACGCCGCAGCCGATGTAGCAGATCTTGTCGAACGGAGCGTCCTCACGGACCTTGGCGACGGCGATTTCCGGCAGCACCGTGTAGTTCGCGAAAGTCGAGCAGCCCATGTAATGCAGCACCGGCTTGCCCTGGAAGCTGAAGCGGCTGGACCCGTCCGGCATCAGGCCACGGCCCTGAGTAGCGCGAATGCGCTGGCAGAGGTTGGTCTTGCCGGACAGGCAGTAGTCGCACTCGCGGCATTCCGGGGTGTACAGCGGGATCACGTGGTCGCCCTTCTTGACCGAGGTGACGCCGGGGCCGACGTCGACGACGATGCCGGCGCCTTCGTGGCCGAGGATCACCGGGAACATGCCTTCCGGATCGTCGCCGGAAAGGGTGAATTTGTCGGTGTGGCAAAGGCCGGTGGCCTTGATCTCGACCAGTACTTCACCAGCGCGCGGGCCATCGAGCTGCACGGTTTCGATCGACAGCGGCTTGCCGGCTTCGAAAGCAACGGCGGCGCGGACATCCATGGTTCAACTCCTTTTTTTTCTTGGCATTGGGTGGGGCTTGTGCCCCTGGTTTTGACATCGAACAGCGCATCGACAGTAAGGGCCGGTGGCTGATCACGCCGGCCCATGTTCTCGACGAAAGATCAGGCCTTCAGCACACCCGAAGCCTTGGCGACGTGGGTGGCGATGGCATCCATCAGCGGCGGCGACAACGCGTCGTAGGTTTCCAGTCCAAGCTCGCGGAAGCGGGCACGGATGGCATCCATATCCGCCGGATTGGTGCCGCCCTCGATGGTCGAGGACACAAAGGCCGCGAACTGCGGTGCCTGCCAGCCGGATTCCGACGACAGTTCGACATGGACGAAGTCCAGTCCGTAGAACGGGTGCTTCTGGTTTTCGATGCGGCCGAACATGTGGACGCCGCAGCCGGTACAGGCGTGGCGCTGGATCGCTGCGCTCGGGTCGACGATCTTCAGCTTGTCGCCATTGGCGGTGACGCTGAGCTTGTCGCGGCTGACGACTGCGACTACCGAGAATTTCGCGCCAGCCGGCTTCCAGCACTTCGTGCAGCCGCAGGCGTGATTGTGTGCGACTTGTGAAGCGATCGAAACCTTGACCGGATTGCTCGCGCACTTGCAGCTCAGGGTGCCGCCGCTGAACGAGGCGCTGCCGGGCTTGATACCGCCGTCGATGGAAGGATGCAGTGAGATGGCCATGAGGTATTCCTCCGAGTGCCGCTCAGTTGTTGAGCGCTGGGGTGTTGCGCTGACGCGACGAGAGCGTGCCGCCATCGCTTGCTCGTGCGGAAGGCAGGGCTTCGCGAAGTTCGCGTCGGGTGATGCCGTGCCGGAACATTTTCCGGTACAGAGTCTTGCGACTGACGTGCAGCTGTACGGCAGCGGCGCTGACGTTCCAGCGGCAGCTTTCCAGCACCCGGCGCAGCGCATCGCGCTCGGCGTCGCCGAGCACGTCGTTACCATCGATATCGGTGTGATGTTCCAGCCCTGGCGTCGCCACCGCCGCGGCAGCGCCGCCACCGAGCCATTCGTCGTTGAAGTCAGCGAGCGTGAGGCAGTCGCCTTCGCACATCGCGATCATCGTGCGCAGCACATTGCGCAACTGGCGGATGTTGCCCGGCCAAGGCGACTGCAGCAGCTGCAGCATCACGGCTTCGTCGACGCTGATCGGCGGGCGGTCGCGAGACTCTTCGCGAACCAGGCTCAGGATCAGGTCGCGGCCATCCTGGCGATCGCGCAGCGTCGGCATGCGCAGCGCCAGGCCGTTGAGCCGGTAGTACAGGTCTTCGCGGAAGCGGCGGTCGCGCACCTGCTGCAGCAGGTCGCAATGGGTGGCGCTGATGATACGGATGTCGACTGGGATCGCCTTCGAGCCACCCAGCGGCATTACTTCGCGGTCTTCGATCACCGACAGCAGGCGAACCTGCAGCGGCAGCGGCATATCACCGATCTCGTCGAGGAACAGCGTGCCGCCATTGGCCTGGACGACCCGGCCCGGATGTCCCTCGCGGGTCGCTCCGGTGAAGGCGCCGGCCTTGTAGCCGAACAGCTCGGATTCGATCAGCGTCTCCGGAATCGCCGCGCAGTTGACCGTCACGAATGGCTTGTCGGCGCGGCGACTGGCGGCGTGGATCGCTTTCGCGAAGCAGCCCTTGCCGGTGCCGGTTTCGCCGAGCAACAGCACCGGAATGTCGCGATCCAGCACGCGGCGAACGATACGGATGTTGTTGGCCATCTGCTGATCGCCATGCTCCAGCGTGCTCAGTGGATCGCCGGGCGACGGGGGCGGGGGGGCGACCGGCTCGCGTCGCGCCTCGCTACGCGGGTCCCGTTCCGGAGGCTGGATCGCGCTCCAGAACTTGACCTGGGAGGCACGAGCCACCAGTGGTGCGGCGCGGAAGGCGCGGCGGACGGCCAGCTGCATCTGGGTCGACATCGTGGTATCGAAGATCGCTTCCAGCGCCTGGCCACAGAGTGCGCGATGGTCGGCAAGGCCAAGCAACTCGATGGCGCTGCGATTGGCGCCGAGGATCATGCCATTGTCATCGAAGGCGACGATGCCCTCGCCTGGTGTCGAGATGAACTCGGCCTGACGATGGAAGCGCAGCATGTAGTGACGCTTGCAGGATTCCAGCAGCGCACGGTTCTCGATGTTCTGCGCGGCGATCTCGACCAGGGCCAGCGTATGGGTCTGGGAGCGGCTGAAGCTGCCGGAGATGTCGAGCGCGGCAACGACTCTGCCCTGCATGTCGAAGATCGGCGCCGCTGAGCAGGTCAGCTCGGTGTTCTGCGCGAGAAAGTGCTCGTTCTGGTGGATGATCACCGAGCGTTGCTCGACGATGCAGGTGCCCATGCCGTTGGTGCCGAGCTCGCGCTCGCTCCAGACTGCGCCTTCGCGCAGTCCGCTGCGCCTGGCGGTGCTGGCAAATCCGGGATCGCCGACGTAGTGGAGGATCACGCCGTCCTGGTCGGTCAGCATGATGCCGAAGTCATTCTGTTGCAGCCGATTGCGCAGGCCCAGCAATTCGACTCTGGCGATCGACAGTAGCAGGCTGTGCTGCTCTCGTCGCGCCTGCAACTCCGGGCGATCGACGACGGTGGCCTTTTTTGGAGTCAGTGGATCGAGTGCATAGTTCTCGATACACCTTGTCCATGAATGACGAACCAGATGATCGATTTCGGACGCCGGGGAAATTCCCTGAACGGCCGACTCGACCAAGCTGGCGTGACGCGCCGCTTTTTGCGTGGTCAGCATTTTATCCTCCATCCGCGCCGTCGGACCCGTAGGTCCGCAGTCTTTATCGTCTTGGTGCTCGGGCACCTTACGGAACGCGTCGAGGGAGGAATCATCCGGGACAGCGGGCAGTGAAGCACCGAGCGACGGAAGACTACCCCCGTCAGGTGCGCGGTACAACAATAGGTTCCCGGGTGCCGAAATGATCGAAGAATCAGGGCCGAAGCGGTCTGCCGGAAGATCCTGGCGCCGGCCCGGGATGGCGACCCAGTAATCTGCAGAAAGCGGGCAGATGCCGTCCTGTTCATGCTTGGCTGCCACTGCATCGCGCCCGTTCCGTGATGTCGGAAACGTCTTGCCGGAGAGCGGTCGCCTTGCTGCAGGAGCAGCGCCACCGGCACGGACATTCTCTGAGCTGCGACGCTTTTTCACGCAGTTCGCACTCCATTGAGCAGCATCGACAGCGTTGCGCGGCGGCGCAGTGGAGTGATCTGCAGACAGTGGCAGCGGTTGTTGAGAGACATGGCAGCAGCGGATCGTCAACGAGGATCAGGTTTCATTTTCTGAATCGGTTTCGGACTTTCCGCTTTGCAGATCGCGTGCCATCGCAGTGGCTGCTTTTCGGTGTCAAATAGTCAATGAAAACAATGCTGAATTCATATCGATCGACGTGCTCAACAGCGCTATGGCTGAGTCTGTTTCCATATTGACCCAGTACTGTTCCCGCAAGGCGCGCCGCATTCTTCAGGTACTTTGTTCAGGACTGGACTTCGCGGATATTCAGTGCCGTGGTGATCGCCGGCGCTGGCTTGCTGCCGGTTGCTGCCGGGGCGCTGGTACGAATCTCGAAGACGTTGCCCGGGATCGCATCCGACAGCGTGAAGACATAGGTCTTGCCGGCAAAACGGCCGAAACGATCCTTGAGTGCATCATTGGCGTAAGGCTCGATGGTCACTTCACTGCCTTCAATGCTTTTGCCTTTGAAGCTGAAGGTGATGGCTTTGACCTGCGCGGTATTGGCCAGCGCAAGACGGATGCGCTTCCGGAAGTAGGCTTGCTGGCCGCCGAGGCGGTCATGCAGATCCCGGATGTCGTGTTCGAGGAAATAGAGAATGACTGGATTGCCGGTGCCGCCCTCGATGCTCGGCAGGTCCATCTTGTGTTTGCCGCTCAGGTATTCGACGGCTAGCGTGCGCTTGTCGGCCGGGCCTTCGCCAACGTTCAGCTTAACCGCGTCTTCAAAGTTGTCTTCAGGCGCGCCGGTCTGCACGAAGCGATATTCGATGGTCGTGGTCTTGCTGACGTTCTTCATCTGGTTGTCGAGGAAGACGCGCTGTTCGGCAACCGAGTACTCGTCGGCTGCATGCGCGACGGGGGCGGTGATGATTCCCAAGGCCAGCCCAAGGGTGGCGAGTGATCTGTTCATGATTCTTCCCGAAGTGGAGTGATGCCAGAAATTGCGAAACCGGATATTCATGGGGAGAACGAGTCTGGTTGATTAAGGCCAGCGCGGGTCGCGAGCTCGGATGCGAGTTCTGGATCCAGGGGCTTCAGCTGCTCGATGATGAGGCCCGCTTCCTTCCGCTGGCCGAGCCTGATTTTCTGCTCGCCGAGATGAAACCAGGCCTGCGAGTAGTGCGAATCGATTTTCAGTGCCTGCTCATAGGCAGCGACGGCTTCTGGATTGCGGTCCAGTCGGCTCAGCGCCTGACCCTGCATGAACCGGGCCTCGGCATTGTCAGGCTCGGCCTCCGCCCACGCGCCGCTCAGCGCGATCAGTTCATCCCATTGCATGCGCGCCTGCAAAGTTGTGGCGCGCATGAAATAGGGCAACTGCTCCGGTGGCTGGGCCCAGAACGGCGGAGGGCCGTGGAGCGGACCCACACTCTGGAACGCATCGTTGCGCGCCAGCTCGGATTCGATCCAGTCGACCGGAATGGAAAAGTAATAGGCTTCAGCGCCTTTGAGCCGGAATGTCAGGATGCCGACCAGCCGACCATCCATCAGGAACAGGCCGCCACCGCTGGCACCGGAGTTGAAGTAGGTGGCGCTCTGGATCACCGTGCCGTCTGCGGTGGGATGCAGTCCGCGCACGGTGCCGACCTGAGTCGCCAAGCCTGCGCCGAAGGTGTAGCCGATGGCCGCCACGTCGGCGCCGACGCGCAAGTCGCCAGCCTTGCCACGCGGTACTGGCACGACGTCGTGGAGGGTGGGCACTTCGAGGATGCAGAGATCGCGAACGGTATTCGCACGCTGGCGCTTGACCGGCCAGCGCATTCCCTGGTGCAGCACGTTGATCGACATCGCGTGCGCCGTGACATGGCAACTGGTGGCGAAGCGTCCGGCTTGCACGGCTACACCGCTGCCCAGCGAGTACGCTCCCTTATCGGTCACGGCTTCGATCTTGACGATGCTGGCGACGATCTGATTGAAGCGTTCCCGATCGACGCCGTTTCCGGCCACAGCGGAGCCATAGATCAGCAGCGTCAGCGCTAGCGCCACTGCCTTGGCGAGCGAATGCACCCGGGAATCATGGTGGTGCGATGCAGGCATGGTGGCGGTCGGAAATGAAATGAGGAATACAAGCAGGTCGAGGCTTCGGTCTGCCGAGTCGGCAGCGCTTCGACTCCAATCGAAATCGCTGGGCGCCCCGCAATCTCGGTTGCTCCGGGACAAAAAAAGTGACGCCACCGAGTTCGTCGATGGCGCCACCCTGTACTTCAGGCGTCGCTAGGTCCGAAGACCTGGTGAGCGCCTAGTCGCCGAGGGCGAACACGGTCAGCGAGCCGCCCAGTTCCGTGTACTGGTTCAGTTCGCGATAGCCACCGACAGCACCGAGGCCGTCAGTATCCTTCTCGAGACCAGCCGCCATGCCGATACCGGCCCAGCCGCCAATGCCCGAGTAGACGCCGACATACTGCTTGCCCTTGTGCATGTAGGAGAACACGTTGCCGATGATGCCGGACGGCGTCTTGAACTTCCAAAGCTCCTTGCCATCCTTCATCGACACGGCCTTCAGGTAGCCCTCCAGCGTGCCGTAGAAGATCACGTCGCCAGCGGTGGTCAGCGCGCCGGACCAGACGGAGAACTTCTCCGGCTTGGACCAGACGATCTTGCCAGCGCCCGCATCCCAGACCGTGAAGTTGCCCATGCCGCCGTGGCTGTTCGGGGCCGGATACATCGACAGGGTCGCGCCGACATACGGCTGACCTGCGGTGTAGTCGACGGCGAACGGCTCATAGTCCATGCAGACGTGGTTGGTCGGGATGTAAAACAGACCCGTCTTCGGGTTGAACGCCGCCGGCTGCTGATCCTTCGAACCCAACGCCGCCGGGCAGACGCCCTTGGTGTTGACGTCCGGACCGTTCTGCGCGGTGGAGTACTTGGAGACGACCTGCGGACGACCCGTCTTCATGTCGACGTGGGTGGCCCAGTTCACGACCGGGTCATACTTCTCGGCGACCAGCAGTGCGCCGGTGGTTCGATCCAGCGTGTAACCGAAACCGTTGCGATCGAAGTGGACCAATGCTTTCGTCGGCTTCCCCTTGACCGGGATGTCCGCGAGGATCATCTCGTTGATGCCGTCGAAATCCCATTCGTCGTACGGGGTCATCTGGTAGACCCACTTGACCTTGCCGGTATCCAGGTCGCGCGACCAGATCGACATCGACCACTTGTTGTCGCCCGGGCGCTGCGCCGGATTCCAGGTCGACGGGTTGCCGCTGCCGTAGAACACCTGGTTCAGAGCGCGATCGTAGCTGTACCAGCCCCAGGTCGTGCCGCCACCGATCTTCCACTGATCGCCCTTCCAGGTTTTCAGCGACGAGTCCTTGCCGACCGGCTTCATCGCGCCGTCCGTCCAGGTCATCGTCTTGTCCGGATCCATCAGCATTTCTGCATCTGGACCGACGCTGTAGCCCTTCCAGACCGGCTTGCCAGTCTTCAGGTCATAAGCCGCCAGAAAGCCGCGGACGCCCCATTCACCACCTGAGATGCCGGTGATGACCTTGTCCTTGAACACGTGCGGCGCATTGGAGTTGACGGCTCCGAGCTTCGGATCGCCGTTCTTGACGCTCCAGGCCAGCTTGCCGGTCTTGGCGTCGAGGGCGACGAGATTGGTATCGGCCTGCTGCAGGATCACCTTGCCGTCACCATAGGCGAGGCCGCGGTTGACTGTGTCGCAGCACATCTGCGGAATCACAGCCGGGTCCTGCTTCGGCTCGTATTTCCAGATGATTTTCTGGGTATCGAGTTCGACTGCGAAGACCTTGTTCGGGAACGGCGAGTGGATGTACATGATGCCGTCGATGACCAGCGGCGAGCCTTCGTGGCCACGCAGCACGCCGGTCGAGAAGGTCCATGCCACCTGCAGCTTGTTGACGTTCTTGTCGGTGATCTGGTTCAGCTTGCTGTAGCGCTGGTTGTACTCGTCGCCAGCCTGGGCAGCCCAGTTCTCGGGATTAGCCATCGCTTTGTCGAGGTCGGCCGCGGCGTGCGACATGCCGGGGGCCGCGACGAGGGCGAAGGCCGCCATTGCCATGCTTGCCTTATAGCGAAAATTCATCTGTTTTCTCCTCCGCATTTAAGAAATTACGGTTGCCGCTGTTCGATTACACTCGGACCGCACAGCCTTCTAAGCATCCGGCGCATCTTGTTGTGATCCCGAAACCCTTCGGGTTTCGAGTCGGTGCAGCTTGATATCGACCCCGCGACTGACCACTCGCCGTGTCGCCCTCAATAACCGAACCCGAAAGCGCTTCAGCAACAGCCGTGCCACTGCGGGCAAGCTTCCCGGACTCTGGAAAATTTCATTAAATACAGATAGTTGAACGATACGTTCATTGCTGCAGATGCACAATTCGGGGGGTGGTTAAAATCGTCTGGCGCAGATTTGACCCAGGTGTTTCGGGGCCGCGCAGCGGCCGGCTCGACGGGTATCCGTCGACTGTTCGAAGCTCGCTTGTTCAGCGCTGTCTGACCAATTCCTGAAGCGCTCGGGATCCGGCTGAAAGGCCGACCGGGATCCGCCGATTTTGTATCGCCCGGCAACGAGATGTTCAGGCCGGCGACGACCTGTTCAGCACTCTTCCGGGCGCAAAAAAACGGGCCGATCTCGCGATCGACCCGTCCTTGGCCAGCGAGGCTGCCAGCAGCCTCAGATCATCTCGATCGCTACCGCCACCGCTTCGCCGCCGCCGATGCACAGCGAAGCGATGCCGCGCTTGCCGCCGGTCTTCTTCAGCGCTCCGATCAGGGTAGCCAGGATGCGTGCGCCACTGGCGCCGATCGGATGTCCCAGCGCACAGGCGCCGCCGTGGATGTTGACCTTGTCGTGTGGCAGGCCATGCTCCTTCATCGCTGCCATGGTCACCACGGCGAAAGCCTCATTGATTTCCCAGAGATCGATGTCGCCGGCTTTCAGACCCAGCTTGTCGAGCAGGGCCTGGATCGCGAATACCGGCGCCACCGCGAACTCGCCCGGCAGGCGTGCGTGCGAGGCATGGCCGAGGATCCGGGCAAGCGGCTTCAGGCCGCGCTTTCCGCTTTCCGCTTCCGACATCACGACGACGGCAGCTGCGCCGTCGGAGATGCTCGACGAAGTCGCGGCGGTGATGGTGCCGTCTTTCTTGAACGCCGCCTTCAAGGTCGGGATCTTGTCCGGACGGCCTTTGGCCGGCTGCTCGTCATGGCGGATCAGTTCCGGACCGTTTTTGCCGGCGATCTCGACCGGCGTGATCTCGAAATCGAAAGTGCCGTCCTCGTTGGCCAGCTTGGCGCGGGCCAGCGAGGCCACCGCGAAGGCGTCCTGTTCCTCGCGGCTGAAGCTGTACTGGCTGGCGCAGGTCTCGGCGAACAGACCCATCGACTTGCCGCGCTCGTAGGCGTCCTCGAGACCGTCCGTCGCCATGTGGTCATAGATTGTCGAGGCGCCATAGCGGATGCCGCTGCGGCCCTTCGGCAGCAGGTGCGGGGCGTTGGTCATCGATTCGAAGCCACCGGCGACCATGATGCTGTTGGTGCCGGCCTTGATCAGGTCGTTGGCCAGCATTACCGCCTTCAGGCCGGAGCCGCACATCTTGCTGATCTGGGTGGCACCGACTGAGTCGGGCAGGCCGGCGCCGCGCACGGCTTGGCGGGCGGGGGCCTGACCCTGGCCGGCGATCAGGCAGCAGCCGAGAATCGCTTCCTGGATATCCGTCGGCGCGATACCAGCGCGCTCGACGGCCGCCTTGACGGCGACCGCACCGAGCTGGGCGCCGCTGAACGGAGAGAGCATGCCGAGCAGGCCACCCATCGGCGTGCGGGCGATCGAAACGATGACCACGGAATCGTGGCCGGAAGCTGATGACATGGGAACTCCGCGGTTGGTCGTGCAAGTTGATACGCGGATTATCGCCGATGGTGGCTCCCCTCGGGCTGGCCTAAGGTTGGGGCGGGCCCCAGGCAGATCTACTTGACCTCTTCCTCGATCGCGCTGACCTTGCCGTCGCTGAAAATGACGCGAACGTGATCGCGTTCGCGGCGGGTCGAACTGTTCAGGTAGTACGGGTAGAAGCCAGCGCCAGGCCCGTACCAACTATTGAACGGGGTGACGAAACCTCGGTGGTAGAAGCCGGTATACAGCGGCGCGCCGAGCTCATCCTCGTAGCGCGTGTAGCGCCAGATCAGGCTGACGCCGTTGGCGTCGGTACGCTGGCTGATCCGGTTCGGCTCGCCCATCGCCAGTTTCACCGCCGCTTCGCTGAAGCCGATGCCGATCTTGCCTTCCTTGATCAGCGCCTGCTGCTCGGCTGGCAGCCCGTTGAACGCCTCCGGATTCTTGTCGATGCGCGTCTGGGGAGACGCGCAGGCCAGCAGCATCAGGCTTAGCAGGGCAGGTGCGAATGGACGGAACAGGCTTTTCATCGAAACGGGCCTCGAACGAATTTTGCGTGCATGAATGCAGATTACAGACTCCAACGCGGCCTGCAGAGTTCACGCGCCAAGCCTGAAGCAGGGTGTATTGAAGTCATTACGGATGAGATGACGAGCGGATGCGTTGCGGGTTTACAAATGAGAATTATTATCATTAAATAAACCCGTCAAGCCGCAGCGACGCTCCCGAGCTAGCCGGACGGAATCCTGATGTTCTCAAGGAGAGCCGGTCATGCCGATGTCTGATTCAAGTCCGCTGGGCGATCCCCGTTACCTGCTTCCCCGCTCGTCGCCGTTGGCGACCGTTGGCCAAGCACCGCCGCGTTTCGCGCAGGTCCTTCTCGAATTTTTGCAGCAGATCATGCCGACGCCTCGGCTGCGTCGGCGTCGATCGATCGGGCGCCTGTCGACGGATACCGGGCAGATGCTGCAGCAGATGGTCGACGTGACTAGCGCGCGGCTGGTGCTGGCCTTGGGCAGCGCCGATGGCCGTGCCGCCGTCTGGCTTGCCGGTGGACTGAAGGAGGCGTCCGGCGGCCGCGGTGACCGCGCGTTGATCGTCTTCGAGCGCGAAGCCGAGACCGCGCGCCAGACGCGGACCGCTTTGCGCGGCGCGGGTATCTCGCGCTATGTCGATATCCGTTGCGACGATCCGGTGCGGCTGCTTGATGAACTCGACACGCCGGTCGATCTGGTGCTCCTGCTGGATCCATTCGATGGCGAGGCCAGCGCTCTATTGCCGTGCCTGACCGCCAGGCTCCGGCCCGGTGGCGTGCTGCTGGTGCCGCGGCTTCAGTATCGACGGCAGGCTTTGGCCGGCTGGCTGGCGGCTGTTCGCGCCGCCGACGGTGCCTACCGCAGCCTGACGCTGCCAATCGACGGTGGGCTGGAATGGTCGGTGAAACGCTGATGCGAGCCACGAATCCGCTTTCCATTTCCTTGCCGGCGCGCTCCTCCTCCAGCACCGCGCGTCGCAAAGGGTTCCGTCTCACCGGGCTTGCTGATCCGAAGGCGGCTTTCAACTCGCAATGCGGTGCCGTTAGCCGGAGGGTCGGCTGATGTGCGGCGGTAGCTGCGGCCGCTGCCCGGTGACCGATCATGGCACGCGGGGCAACTGTGGCAAGCGGGCGCGTGGCGCGGTTGCCGAGGCGCCCGCTAGGTCGCAGCCGGTTCGGCTCGAAACCCTGCTGTCTCGGCGAGCGGCACCGGAATCCGAGGCGCCTCAGGCTGCGGTGCCGGGGCAGCCATGAATGGCGCCCTTGGCATGCTTGCCGATACGCCGCTGTTGCTGCTCGGGGCCGTCTGGCTGAGTGTCGGGCTGCGTCTTCGCGATCGATCACAGAAGCTCGAACTGCTGGCGGCGAGCCTGCTGCTGGCATCGGCCTCGGCAGTACTGTGGAATGCACTGGCGCTGCTGACAGTCGGAGTCGTGCACCTGGCGGCGGTGATCGCGGCGATCGTATTCACCGGCCTGAGCAGGATGATTCCGGCTGACGGCGCGGTGCGGCGCGGCGCCCGTTACGCAGCCGGCGTCGGCTTGTCCGGCTTGGTGCTCGCCGCCAGCCTCGGCCAGTACGCCCCGAGCGCCTGATAGATCGCCAGGCAGTTGCGCAGCACTACGTCGAACGGGGTTTTCAGGCCTTCGCGTACCCAGTGGGTGGCGATGTGGATGTTGGCGCCGAGCAGGCCGCTGGCGATCAGGTCCAGATCGACGCCGCGCGACGCGGCGTCCGGGAACAACTGGTCGATGAAGCGGCGAGTCAGTTCCATGTACTCGCGAGTGATCTGACCGGAGATTTGCTGGACGTCGTGGCTGATGCTGATCGCGTCGATCAGCATCACCCGCGCACGCCGGGGGTCGTCGCGGATGAACTCCAGCAAAACTCGTAGCGCCGCGCCGGCCAGCATGTCGATCCGACCGCTGCTGCTGGCGTCGCTGCTGCGCGTCTGGGCCTCGATCAGCGCCATCAGCGTGGCCTGCTTCAGCTGGCTGTTCAATTGCAGGTACAGCGCGCTGAACAGCGCTTCCAGGCTTTTGAACGACTCGTAGAAGTAGCGCTCGGTCAGGCCGGCCCCGGTGCAGATCTCCCGCACCGTCACCGCGTGATAGCCGCGGGTGCCGAAAGCTTCCAGTGCGGCATCGAGCAGCAGCGCCCGTCGCTGAGCAACCCGGTCCTGCATCGGCAGACCTTTCATTGGCCGCAACTTCGACATACCGGCGGGGTGTTTCGCGGGGAGCTGAGTTTCCTTCATGTCGACATATTGACATCAAACGTTGTCAAAGTTTAGATTGACAACGTGCATTGTCAAACATGAGGGGAAAACAGATGGCGTACGACGCGGGCAAGCCGGCAGACACCAAGCAGATCCTGATCATCGGCAGCGGCTTTGCCGGCCTTTGCATGGCGATCAAGCTGCGTGAGCAGGGCATCGAGGACTTCCAGATCCTGGAGCGCGGTTCGGATGTGGGCGGCACCTGGCGCGACAACCACTATCCGGGCTGCGCCTGCGACGTGCAGTCGCACCTGTATTCATTCTCCTTCGAGCCGAACCCGGACTGGACGCGGATGTTCGCGCGCCAGCCGGAGATCCGTGCCTACCTCGAGAAGTGCACCGACAAGTACGACCTGCGCCGTCACATCGTGTTCGACGCCAATGTCCAGAGCGCCCGCTATGACGAGACCTCGGCCAGCTGGACCGTGGCGACCGCCGACGGCCGCAGCTTCAAGGGCCAGGTACTGGTGTCCGGCATGGGTGGCCTGTCGAACCCGGCAATGCCGAACGTCAAGGGCTTGGAGAAATTCAAGGGCAAGGCCTTCCACTCAGCGCACTGGGATCACAGCTACGACCTCAAGGGCAAGCGTGTCGCCGTGATCGGTACTGGTGCCAGCGCCATCCAGTTCGTGCCGCAGATCCAGAAAATCGCCGGCAAGGTCGATCTCTACCAGCGTACTGCGCCGTGGATCATGCCGAAGCCTGATCGCGAGATCGGTGCCAGCGAGCGCCGGCTGTACCGGGCGCTGCCGGCGGTGCAGAACGCCTATCGCACGGCGATCTACTGGATGCTGGAATCGCGGGTGCTCGGCTTCGCGGTCAATCCGAAACTGATGGCGATGGTTGAAGGCATCGCCCGCGGCCACATCAAACGCCAGATCAAGGATCCGGGCTTGCGCGCCAAGGTCACGCCGGACTACACGATCGGTTGCAAGCGCATCCTGATCTCCAACGACTACTACCCGGCGCTGGCGCAGGCCAATGTCGAGGTGGTCACCGACAACATCGCCGAAGTGCGTGCGCACTCGGTAGTCGATGCCCAAGGTGTCGAGCGCGAAGTCGACGCGATCATCTACGGCACCGGCTTCAAGGCCCAGGACCCGATGCCGCGTGGCACCGTGTTCGGCCGTGGTGGCGTCGATCTGCTCGATGCCTGGAAGACCGGACCCGAGGCCTATCTCGGCCTGTCGGTCGCCGGCTTCCCGAACTTCTTCATGCTGGTTGGCCCGAACACGGGTCTGGGCCACAACTCGATGGTGTTCATGATCGAGTCCCAGGTCGCCTACGTGATGGACGCGCTGAAGACCATGCGCCGGCAGAACCTGCGCGCCGTCGACGTCAAGTCGGACGCCCAGGTTACTTTCAACAAGGGCATCCAGGGCGCGCTTTCGAAGACCGTCTGGACCTCGGGCTGCAAGAGCTGGTACGTCGACGCCAACGGCAAGAACACCACCTTGTGGCCGGGTTTCACCTTCGTCTACCGTGCCAAGACCAGGGTTTTCAAGCCCGGGCAATACGAGCTGGAACGGGCGGCCGACACCATCGCCGCCTGAACATCCGGCCCCATAACGATAACGAGAGAGACATGAAATCATTTGCCAACAAGGTCGCCGCAATCACCGGTGCCGCCTCCGGCATGGGCCGCGAACTGGCGCTGGAACTGGCCGCCCGTGGCTGCGCCCTGAGCCTGTCCGACGTCAACCTCAAGGGCCTCGAAGAGACCGCTGCGCTGGCGCGCGAGAAGGGCGTCAAGGTCACCACCACCAAGCTCGACGTGGCCAGTCGGGAAGCCGTCTATGCCTGGGCCAACCAGACCGCCAGGGATCACGGCGGTGTCAATCTGGTCTTCAACAACGCTGGCGTCGCGCTCAACGCGCCGCTGGAAACGATCTCCCAGCAGGACTTCGAGTGGATTGTCGACATCAACTTCTGGGGCGTGGTCTACGGCAGCCAGGCCTTCCTGCCATACCTGAAGGCCAGCGGTGACGGCCACATCATCAACACCTCCAGCCTGTTCGGCCTGATCGGTACGCCGGGCACCGGCGCCTACTCGGCGACCAAGTTCGCGGTGCGCGGCTACACCGAAAGCCTGCGCATCGAACTCGACCTGATGGATTGCGGGGTCAGTGCCACCTGCGTGCATCCGGGCGGCATCCGCACGGCGATCAACAACAACGCACGGATCGGTGAGGGTGTCGAAGCGCTGATGGGCGTCAGCGCCGAAACGGCGCGCGAACGCTTCGACAAGATGCTCAACACGACGTCGGCGAACAAGGCGGCGCGGACGATTCTGAAGGCTGTCGAGAAGAATGCGCGCCGTGTCGTCGTCGGCCCGGATGCCAAGGCGATGGACGTTGCCGTGCGCCTGCTCGGCTCGGCTTACCAGCCGCTGGTGGGATCGAACATGAAGCGCATGCTGCGTTGAGTACCCGCAGTGCCGTGATTGCGAGAGGCCGCCCGTCGTGGCGGCCTCTTTCGTTGCGTAAACTGTTGCCATGAGCACGAACAAGACGCCGGACCGGTCGAAACTCGACCAGATCATCATCGACACCCGGCGCAATGCCGACGCCCGCGAACTCGGCTACCGCGAGCAGGCGCTGAAGCTGTATCCCTGGGTCTGCGGCCGCTGCGCGCGCAGCTTCGAACGCGCCAACCTGCGCGAGCTGACCGTGCACCACCGCAACCACAACCACGACGACAACCCGTCCGATGGCAGCAACTGGGAACTGCTGTGCCTGTACTGCCATGACAATGAACACCAGCGCTACATCGACAAGACCGCGGGCGGCAACGCCCGTGACAAGCTGTCGACCGGCAATCCGTTTGCCGATCTGAAGTCGATGCTGAAGAAGTAGTTGGGTGCCATGAAAGAAGCCCGTCCGTTCATTCCAAGAGACAAGCCAAAGTTTTGGGTCATTGGCACCTTGGCTGGTCTCTGCGGTTTGGGCTCTGGTCTCTTAGCTTTTGGCGCGGCGTGGTTAGGCCTGTCGCTAGTAAAAGCATTCTTTACGGCAATCTTCTTTGTCTGCTGGGCAACGTTCGCTGTTGCGTGGGTTGGGTGCGCTATTGGCATGCTTTCCGGGCGCTACCGTGGGCTTATAGAAAGGCCTTGGCACGAGCAGGTATGGTAGCAAAAACATGTGACAAGGCGTCTGACCTAGTTCGCCTGTTCAGGCTCGATCACCCGAGCCAGCGCCCGGACGAAATCCGACTGGGTCAGGATGCCAACCAGGCGGCCCGCGCCATCGACTACCGGCAGATGGTGGTGACCGTCGGCCGAGAACGAAGCGATCAAATCGACGATCAACCGCTCCTCGCGTGCCACCCGCACTCGGCGGGTCATGATCTGGCCGACCACTTCCGGCTTCGCCGACACCAGCGCGCCGGTGCTCCGCACCAGTTCCTTGACCCGCTCGCCAAGCCCGTCGTGGGCGTCGAGATTGGCCTGACGCAGGAAATCCGCCTGGGTGACGATGCCGACCACGCGGCCGCTGCGGTCGGTCACCGGCAGCGCTTTCACGTGGTGGCGGCGCATCAGCGCCCAGGCATCCTGCAGGCCGTCACCGAACTGCACGGCGACCGGCTCGCGCGACATGATGTCGCTGCAGCGCAGGCCGCCGAACAGGCGGTGATAGGCGTTCAGCTCGGTCTGGCGCAGCAGGTTTTCGAGGTCGTCGCGGCTGACGTCGAGCACCTCGTTGTAGCGCGCGAGCGCCTTGTCGAAGTCCGCTGAACTGAAGCGCGACGGAATCTCGCCCGCCGCCGGTCGGGCCAGCTGCTGCGAATGCGGATAGCGGCGGCCGGTGACGCGATGGAAGGCTGAACCCGCCAGCACCAGCAGCAGGGTGTTGATCAACACCGGGAACAGCGCGAAGCGGAAATCCTGCATGCCGAGCAGCACCGCGGTCAGCGCCACCGCGCCACCGGGAGGATGCAGGCAGCGCAGGCCGAACATGGCGGCTATCGACAGGCTGGCGGCGAGGGCGGCGACCAGGAACGCCGGCTCGCCGATCCAGCGCACACAGGCGATGCCGACCAGCGCCGACACGGTATTGCCGGCGACCGCCGCCCAGGGCTGGGCCATCGGGCCGGCGGGTGCCGCGAACACCAGCACCGCCGAAGCGCCTAGCGACGCGACCATCCAGGTGCCGGCGATTCCCCAGGCGCTGGCCAGCCAATGGCTGAGCAACGCGGCGATGCCGACTCCGAGCGCGGCGCCGACGACGATCCGCAGGCGTTCGCGTCCTGCCACGGTGACCGGGGCCGGTAGTAGCGACAGCAGGGCAAGACGAAAGCGCCCGGACAGCGAGGGTCCGGGCGCGGGCGTTGGTGATGCGTTCATGCGCGAAGTTTATCGCGCCGCTCCGCCGCCTCCGGCGGATGGTGCTGGCCCGACGCCGTTCGAGCTGATCGAACGGCGTCGGGCCAGTGTCAGCCCTTCACAGGCCCTGCGGCCGCCGCAGATCCAGCGTGTGCGGGTAATCCGGATTGATCTTTTCCTCGGCCGGCCAGTAGGCATTCGGCGTGTGGCCGAAGGGCACGAAGCGGCTCAGGAAGCGCGCCTCGGCCTCGTAGGCGTTGACCGGGAAGGTCTCGTAGTTGCGGCCGGCCGGATGGGCCACGTGATAGGTGCAGCCGGCCACCGGCCGCTTGTTCCAGGCGTCGTACAAATCGAACACCAGCGGCGTGTGCACGCCGATCGACGGATGCAGCGCCGACGGCGGATGCCAGGCGCGGTAACGCAGGCCAGCCACATACTCGCCGCGCACGCCAGTGTTCAGCAGCGGCAGGCGACGGCCGCCGGCGGTGACGAAATGGCGGCCTTCGGTGAGTCCAGTGACCCGCACCTGCAGGCGTTCCATCGAGGAGTCGACATAGCGCGCGGTGCCGCCAACCGCATTCTCCTCGCCGAGCACCGGCCAGGGTTCCAGGGCATGGCGGATTTCCAGCTCGACACTGCCGTGGCGGACAGCGCCGTGGCGCGGGAAGCGGAACTCGAAGTGCGGCGCGAACCAGTCGAGCTTGAACGGCAGGCTGGCGCGGTTGAGATCGGCGACCACGTCGCTGAGATCGCTCCAGACGTAGTGCGGCAGCATGAACTTGTCGTGCAGCTGGGTGCCCCAGCGGACCAGCGGCTGGGTGTACGGCTGCTCCCAGAACCAGGCGATCAAGCTGCGCAGCAGCAGCTGCTGGGCGAGGCTCATCTGGGCATGCGGTGGCATCTCGAAAGCACGGAACTCGACCAGGCCGAGGCGCCCGGTCGGACCATCCGGCGAATACAGCTTGTCGATCGAGATCTCGGTGCGATGGGTGTTGCCGGTCAGGTCGACGAGCAGGTTGCGCAGGGTGCGGTCGATCATCCACAGCGGCACCTGCTGGCCGGGCGGCGGCAGCTGGCTGAGGGCGATTTCCAGCTCGTAGAGCGATGACTCCTGGGCTTCGTCGATGCGCGGATGCTGGGAGGTCGAACCGATGAACAGGCCGGAGAAGAAGTAGGACAGGCTCGGATGGTTCTGCCAGTAGCGGATCAGCGAGCCGAGCACGTCCGGCCGGCGAAGGAACGGCGAGTCGGCAGGCGTGGCGCCGCCGACGACGAAGTGGTTGCCGCCGCCGGTGCCGACCGAGCGTCCGTCGATCAGGAATTTCTCGGTGGCGAGGCGTGCCAGCCGCGCTTCCTCGTAGACCGTCAGCGTGGTTTCGCGCAGCTCTTCCCAGCTGTGCGAAGGATGGATGTTGACCTCGATGACACCCGGGTCCGGCGTGACCTTGAGCACGTTGATACGGTGGTCGCTGGGCGGCGAATAGCCCTCGATGCGCACCGGCGTGTCGAGTTCGGCCGAGGCATCCTCGACCGCGGCGATCAGCTCCAGATAGTCCTCGATCGATTCTGTCGGCGGCAGGAATACGCAGAGATGACCGTCTCTGGGCTCCACGGTCAGCGCGGTGCGGACGTTGCCGCCTTCCAGATAGGCGCCGCGCTTCACTGGCTCCGGTTGGTCGCGCTCGGCGGTGAGGCGCTGACGACGCTCGCGCAGGCGGGCGGCGATGTCGCTTTCGGCTTCCTCGCGCTTTTCGCTGGACTGCAGGAACGGTTGGCGCTGGCCATCGAACACCGGCAGCGGCTTCGACGTGCGGATGTCGACCGCCATCGGGTCATAGGGAATCAAGGTCGGGTAGCGCGACGCCGGCAGCCAGGGCAGGGCATCGAGCGGCAGGCGGAAGCCGATCGGCGAATCGCCGGGGATCAGGAACATGCGCTTCTGGCGGAAGCTCCAGCGCTCGGATATCCAGGCCCGGGACTGCCAGCGCTGCACCGGCAGCGCGTAGCCGCGCGGCACGTCGAGGCCGCGCTCGAACACCTTGGCGATGCGCGCGCGCTCCTCGGGGTCTTTCAGCTTGCTGTCCTCCGGCAGCACGTTGTCCGGCAGCTGACGTTCGCGGTGCAGGTAGTAGAAGGCATCCTCGTAACCGGGCACCGCGTTCTCGGGGCTGACTTCCAGACGCTGGGCGATGCCGCGCACCAGGGCCTTGGCAGCCTCGATGGTCGGCGGCGTCTTGCCGTCGGCGAGATCGGTGCGGACGATCGGCTTGCCGTCGCCGCGCCAGTACAGCGCATAGGCCCAGCGCGGCAGCGATTCACCCGGATACCACTTGCCTTGGCCATAGGTCAGCAGGCCTTTCGGGGCGAAGCGGTCGCGCAGGCGGCGGATCAGGATGTTGGCCAGGCCCTGCTTGGTCGGACCGACGGCGGCGATGTTCCACTCCTCGCCCTGCATGTCGTCGATCGAGATGAAGGTCGGCTCGCCGCCCATGGTCAGGCGCACGTCGCCGGCCTTGAGCCGGGCGTCGACCGCCAGGCCCAGGGTATCGATCGCTTTCCACTGCTCCTCGGTATAGGGCTTGGTGACCCGTGGCGATTCGAACAGCCGGGTGATGATCATCGAGTGGCCGAACTCGGTGTCGAGATCGCCCTTGCCCTCGAAGCTCATCGAGCCGGTGATCGGTGCTGCGCTCGAAGGCTCCGGTGTGGCGCACAGCGGGATGTGGCCTTCGCCGGTCAGCAGGCCCGAGGTCGGATCGAGGCCGACCCAGCCCGCACCCGGCAGGTAGACCTCGCACCAGGCATGCAGGTCGGTGAAGTCGTGATCGGTGCCGCTGGGGCCATCGAGCGACTTCACGTCCGGCGTCAGCTGGATCAGATAGCCGGACACGAAGCGCGCTGCCAGGCCGAGCTGGCGGAAGATCTGGACCAGCAGCCAGCCCGAATCGCGGCAGGAGCCGGAAGCCAGGGTCAGCGTGTCCTCCGGGGTCTGCACACCCGGTTCGAGGCGGATCAGGTAGCTCACCGCTTCCTGCACGCGGCGGTTCAGTTCGACGACGAAGTCGATGGTGCGGGTCTTTTCCTTCGGGATCGCCTTGACGAAGGCAGCCAGGCGCGGCGTTGCCGAACCATGCTTGAGGTAGGGCTTGAGGTCTTCCTTCAGCGCGTCGTCGTAGCTGAACGGGAAGTTCTCGGCCTTCTCTTCGATGAAGAAGTCGAAAGGGTTGTAGATCGACATGTCGGCAACCAGGTCGACGGTCACCTTGAACTCGGTGACCTTGTCCGGGAACACGACGCGGGCCTGCCAGTTCGCGAAGGCATCCTGCTGCCAGTTCAGGAAGTGGCCTTCCGGCTCGACTTTCAGCGAGTACGACAGCACCGGTGTGCGGCCATGCGGCGCCGGCCGCAGACGGATGATCTGCGGCGACAGGGTGACGCGCCGGTCGTACTTGTAGGTCGTTTCGTGGTGCAGGACGGCATGGATCGACATGTGGCGGTCGGCGGTTCCGGGAGATTGGGTGGGATTGTGTAGCAAGAAGACTGCCGTCGTGACGCTCAGAACCGCCGGCTGCCTCCGGTAGACTCGCGCCATCCTGTCACGGCCAGCGCCCATGTCGGTCTTTTCCCACCCCGAGTTCGATGGTCACGAGCAGGTGGCCTTCCGTCACGACCAGGCGTCCGGCCTGCGCGCGATCATCGCCGTGCACGACACCCGGCTTGGTCCCGGCCTCGGCGGCTGCCGGATGTGGCCGTATGTCTCGGACGACGAGGCGCTGACCGACGTGCTGCGCCTGTCCCGCGGCATGACCTACAAGGCCGCGCTCGCCGGGCTGCCGCAGGGTGGCGGCAAGTCGGTGATCCTCGGCGATCCGCGCCACGACAAGACCCCGGCGCTGATGCGGGCGATGGGCCGTTTCGTCGACTCTCTCGGCGGCCGCTACATCGTCGCCGAGGACTCCGGCACCAGCGTGCCGGACATCCGCCTGATGGCCGAGATGACCCACCACGTCGGCGGCCTCGCCGACAGCGCATCGATCGCCGCCGGGCGCACTGGCGACCCGAGCCCGGCGACCGCGCTCGGCGTGTTCATCGGCATCCAGGCGGCAGTCCGAGCGGCGCTGGGTCGCGACGACCTGCACGGGCTGCGGATCGCGATCCAGGGCGTCGGCAACGTCGGCTACCGCCTGGCTCGTCACCTGCACGAGGCCGGGGCGAGGCTCTGGGTCACCGACCTCCATCAGCCGGCGGTCGACCGCGCGGTCGCCGAGTTCGGTGCCACGCCGGTGGCGATGGCGGCGATCCACGCGCTCGATGTCGATGTGTTTGCCCCGTGCGCGCTCGGCGCCGTGCTCAACGAACGGAGCATTCCGAAGATCAAGGCGCGGGTGATCGCCGGAGCCGCGAACAACCAGCTGGCCAAGCCGCGCGACGGCCTGCGCCTGCTCGAACACGGCCTGCTGTACGCCCCGGACTACGTGATCAATGCCGGCGGCATCATCGACATCCACTACGAAGGCCCGGGCTACGACGCAGCGGTGGTCCACGCCCATCTGCAGCGGATCGGCACGACCCTGAGCGAAATCTTCACCCGCTCCTTCGCGACCCAGCGCCCGACCGGCGAAATTGCCGATGCCATGGCGGAAGCGATCTTCCGCGCCTGAGCCTGAACTCACCGATCCCATGACTGCCCCGATTCCCGACGACGCCAGCCTCAACCTACTGGCGACCAGCATCGGCCAGAAGCTGCTGGCCCGCGGAGAGATGATCGGCACTGCCGAATCCTGCACCGGCGGCCTGATCGCCAAGCTGCTGACCGATATCGCCGGCAGCTCCGGCTGGTTCGAGCGCGGCATCGTCAGCTACTCCAACCTGGCCAAGCAGGAACTGCTCGGCGTGCCCGAGGAAACCCTCGCCCAGTTCGGCGCGGTCAGCGGGCCGACGGTGATCGCCATGGCCGACGGCCTGAAGGCGCGGGCACCGCTGGCCTGGACGGTATCGGTCAGCGGCATCGCCGGGCCGGGCGGCGCGGTCGATGGCAAGCCGGTCGGCACCGTGTTCATCGCCTGGGCCGGGCCGGGCATCGCCACCTCGTCGAGCCGCTACCAGTTCGGGGGCGACCGTGATGCCGTGCGCCGGCTCACTGCCGAAGCCGCGTTGCAAGGGCTGCTCGATCTGCTCGACGCGGCCAGCGCCGGATGAGCCGGCGGCCGGGCCGGGCGGCCCCGTTTGGTAAACTCGCGCCATGAGCAGAACTGATTCTGGCAACGTCGACCACGACGAGATTTCCCGCTTCGAAGCGCTCGCGGCCCGCTGGTGGGATCGCGACGGCGAGATGGGCGCCCTGCATGTCATCAACCCGCCGCGGCTGCGCTATATCCAGCAGCGCGCCGGCGGGTCGACGGCCTCGATCAAGGGCAAACGCGCGCTCGATGTCGGCTGCGGCGGCGGCATTCTGACCGAAGCGCTGGCAGTCGCCGGTGCCGACGCCTTGGGCATCGACCTGGCGGCGGCGTCGATCGAAGTCGCCAAGCAGCACGCCGAGGCAGCCGGCTTGAAGCTCGGTTATCGGGTGGTCGGCGCCGAGACGCTGGCCGATGAGCAGCCGGCAAGCTTCGATCTGGTCTGCTGCCTGGAAATGCTCGAACACGTGCCGGACCCGGCCGAGACCATAGCCGCCATCGCACGTCTGGTGAAGCCGGGAGGCGATGTGGTGTTCTCGACCATCAACCGCAACCCGAAGTCCTACGCGCTGATGATAGTCGGGGCCGAGTATATCGCCCGCATAGTGCCGCGCGGCACCCACGATTACGCCAAGTTCATCCGGCCGTCCGAACTCGACCGCTGGGCACGCAATGCCGGCCTGGTTCCCCAGGACGTCATGGGCCTGCGCTACAACCCGCTGCTGAAGTCGGCCTCGCTGACCGCCAGCGACGTCGACGTCAACTACCTGATGCACTGCCGGAAACCGGCCGAGGACTGATCTTGACCCTGATCACTGAACGCGTGCCCCAGGCCATTCTGTTCGACCTGGACGGCACGCTGGTCGACAGCGCGCCGGATCTCGGCTATGCCGCCAATCTGGTGCGCGAATCGCTGGGCCTGGCCCACCTGCCGCTGGCGGACTACCGGCCGCAGGCCTCCAATGGCGCACGCGGCCTGCTCAAGGTGGCGCTGAACATCGCCATGGACCATCCGGACTACGAGGCCCGCAAGGCCCTGTTCCTGAAGTTCTACCAAGCCAATCTGACCACCCACAGCCGCCTGTTCGATGGCATCGCCGAGATGCTCGCCGCACTCGACGAAGCCGGGCTCGCGTGGGGCATCGTCACCAACAAGGCCGGCTGGCTGGCCGAGCCGGTGGTTGCCCAACTGGATTTCGCCACGAACTGTCGCTGCCTGATTTCCGGCGATTCGACGCCGCATCCGAAGCCGGCGCCGGACGGCTTGCTGCTTGCCGCCCGCAAGATCGGCGTGGCGCCCGAAGCATGTGTCTATGTCGGTGACGACCTGCGCGACGTGGTCGCCGGCCGTGCCGCAGGCATGCCGACGATCGCCGCCGAGTGGGGCTACCTCGGCGCCGACCCGGACCTGTCGAAGTGGCAGGCCGACGCGATCGCGACAACGCCGGCCGAAGTGCTGAAGCTCGTCCAGCTGCGGTGGGCCGCCTGATGACCTCGACGATGACCTCGACGATGCCCGCGAACTACCGCCCGGCCGCCGACCTGCTCAAGGGTCGGGTGATCCTGGTCACCGGCGCCGGCGCCGGCCTCGGCCGCGCCACCGCGCTGGCCGCCGCCCGCCTTGACGCCACGGTGATCCTGCTCGGTCGCACGGTGAAAAAGCTCGAAGCGGTGTTCGACGAGATCGAAGCCGCCGGTGGTCCGACGCCGGCGATCTACCCGATGAACCTGGCCGGCACTACCTGGGCCGACATCTTCGAACTCGCCGAAACCATCGAGCGCGAGTTCGGCCGTCTCGACGGTCTGGTCCATTGCGCCGCTCACTTCAAGGGCTTCACGGCGATGACCGAGGAAGCGCCGAAGGACTGGCTCGAAGGCCTGCAGGTCAACCTGACCGCCGCCTGGTCGCTGACTCGCCAGTGCCTGCCGTTGCTGCAGCAGACGCGCGACGCCAGCATCATCTTCGTCACCGATGCCGTCGGCCGCGAGCCGAAAGCCTTGCGCGGTTCCTACGGGGTCGCCAAGTACGCGCTCGAAGGCCTGGTCAAGGGCTGGTCGCAGGAGTTGGGCGCGTCGCCCGGCGTGCGCATCAACAGCTACGACCCCGGCGCGATGCGCAGCGAACTGCGCGCCCGCGGCTATGTCGCCGAGGAAATGCAGAAGCTGCCGGCGGCCGAAGTCGCGGTGCCGGGCCTGCTCTGGCTGCTCGGGCCGGACAGCGCCGGCGTCAACGGCCAGGCCTTGAGCCGCGCCTGAGCCGGCCGCTGCTCAGCGTTCGAGCCGCATGTCGATGTGCCAGATGCCGTCTTCGAGATAGGGCTCGCCAAGCTGGACGAAGCCGAGGCTGCCGTAGAAGCGCTCGAGATGCTGCTGTGCTCCTAGATGGATCGCCACGCCGGGGTGGCGCTCGCGGCTCAGGCGCAGCGCCTCGATCATCAGCGCCCGGCCCAGCTGCCGGCCGCGCGCCGCCGCCGCGGTGACCACCCGGCCGATCGAGGCCTGCGGATATTTCACGCCCGGATCGAGCAGGCGCGCATAGGCCAGCAATTCGCCGCCTGGGCCGGTGCCGCAAAGATGGCTGCAGTCCGGATCGAGGCCGTCCATCTCCGGGAACACGCAGCGCTGCTCGACGACGAAGATGTCGCTGCGCAGCTTCAGCGCCGCGTACAGCAGGTCGTTCGACCACTCGTTCCAGCGCCACAGGCGCCAGTCGATTGCCGGTGCCGTCATGCCAGCAGGGCGTCGGTCTTGGCCGCGCAGATGAAGTCGTTCTCGGACAGGCCGTCGATCGCGTGCGTCCAGTACGAGATGTCGCAGTTCTTGTAGCCGAAGGCGATGTCCGGGTGGTGGTCCTCGTGGATCGCGATGTAGGCAGCGGCGTTGACGAAGCTGAGCGTCCGGAAATAGTTCTTGAACTCGAAGTGGCCGGTGATCTTCCGGCCGTCCTCGGATAGCGTCCAATGCTTGCCGAGGCGAGCCATGAACTCGGCGGCTTCGGAAGCAGTCAGCGGCGCGACGCCGCCTTCGCAGGGAACGCAGCGGCGATCGGCGAGCTTGGTGTGGGTCATGGCGGTTCTCGGTTCGGTGGATGGCGACTCTAGCGCTGCCGGCCGCGAAAGGTCAGCCCAGCGCCCGCGCCAGATCGGCGCGCAGATCCTCGACGTCCTCGACGCCGACCGACAACCGGCACAGCGTGTCGCCGATGCCGAGGGCGGCGCGCTGGGCGGCCGGGATGCTGGCGTGGGTCATGATCGCCGGGTGCTCGATCAGGCTTTCGACGCCGCCGAGGCTTTCGGCCAGCGCGAACAGTTCGCAGCGCTCCAGGAAGCGGCGCGCATCGTCGAGCCCGCCTTTCAGTTCGATGGCGATCATGCCGCCGTAGCCGCGCGGCATCTGCCGTCTGGCCAGCAGATGCTGGGGGTGCGAGGCCAGCCCGGGATAGTGGACCCGGGCAATCTTCGGATGGGCTTCCAGCCATTGCGCCAGCGCCAGCGCGTTCGCGCAGTGCCGTTCCATGCGCAGCGCCAGGGTCTTTACGCCGCGCAGCGCCAGGAAGGCATCGAATGGTCCAGCGACCGCGCCGACCGCGTTCTGCAGGAAGGCCAGGCGCTCGGCGAGGTCGGTATTGCCGCCGGCCACCAGCAGGCCGCCGACCATGTCGCTGTGGCCGTTCAGGTACTTGGTTGCCGAGTGCATGACCAGATCGAAGCCCAGTTCCAGCGGCCGCTGCACGTAGGGGCTGGCGAAGGTGTTGTCGGCGGCGGCAAGGATGCCGTGGCGTCTGGCGATCGCGGCGATCGCCGGCAGATCGGCCAGCTTCAGCATCGGGTTGGTCGGCGTCTCGACCCAGATCATCCGTGTTTCCGGCCGGATCGCGGCTTCGACGGCGGCGAGATCGCGCAGGTCGACGAACGAGAACTTGAGCCCGGCGGATTTCGCCCGGACCCGCTCGAACAGCCGGTAGCTGCCGCCGTAGAGGTCATCGCTGGCGATGATGTGGTCGCCCGGCGCGAACAGGTCGAGCACGGTAGCGGTCGCCGCCAGCCCGGAAGCGAAGGCGTAGCCGCGGCTGCCGCTTTCCAGATCGGCGACGCAGCGCTCGTAGGCGAAGCGGGTCGGGTTCTGGCTGCGCGCGTACTCGTAGCCCTTGTGCACGCCGGGACTGTCCTGGACATAGGTCGAGGTCGCGTAGATCGGCGGCATGATCGCGCCGGTCGATGGGTCCGGGCTCTGGCCGGCGTGGATCACGCGAGTCGCGAAGGCGGAACGGGCTGGGGAGCTGTCGGTCATGGCGGCACTGCGGATGGAGAAGGTTCCAAGGTTGGCACGTTAGCGCGCCGGCAGAGAAAGTACCGATCTGCTGCATCGGCTTTCATCATTCTGTCGTATGACATCAGATATAAACGTCATACCGCAGGTTCGAGCCGCTGCTGCCGTCGCCAGACCGGCCGTCAGTGCGTAGCCGACGCGGTGCCGGGCCGGGCACAGGTCGAACAGCGCAGGGAAGCGTCACTCGTGAAGCGATTCATCGGTCGATCAGGGCTCGCCGGGCTGACCGGCATCGCGGGTCTGTTCGGGCTGTCGGCTCCGCTGGCGGAAGCCGCCGGCCTGCCGGGCGAGGCCGTGCAGCTGGGGACGGTCACGGTGACCGCCGACGAGTTGATCGGCGAACCCGATTCGGCCAGCATCGGCACGGTCTATTCGGAACAGTTCGAGCACCGGCCGATTTCCCGCACCGGCGAACTGCTCGAAGTGGTGCCGGGCCTGATCGTCACCCAGCACAGTGGCGAGGGCAAGGCCAACCAGTATTTCCTGCGCGGTTACAACCTCGACCACGGTACCGACTTCGCGGTGTTCGTCGACGGGTTGCCGGTCAACATGCCGACCCATGCCCACGGTCAGGGTTATGCCGACAACGGCTTCTTCATCCCCGAGCTGGTCGACTCGATCGAATACCGCAAAGGCCCCTACTACGCGCAGTACGGCGACTTCTCGGCGGCGGGCGCCGCCGATATCCGTTACAAGGAAAAATTCGACCCGAGCCTCGTCGAAGTCACCGGCGGCGCCTACGGCTACGGCCGGCTGCTGTCGGCGGGCTCGCTCAAGGCAGGCGCCGGCAACCTGCTGTACGGTCTCGAATACCTTCATTACGACGGCCCCTACGATCTCAAGCAGAGCTACAACAAGGGCAATCTGCTGCTGCGCTATTCGGAGCATTACCAGGGCGGCAGCTACCACCTGGCCGCCTCCGGTTATTCGACCCGCAACCTGTCGCCGGACCAGATTCCGCAGCGCGCGGTCGACCAGGGCCTGATCGGCCGGCTCGGCTTCTTCGATCCCAGCGACGGCGGGCGCAGCCACCGGGTCAATTTCTCCGGCGGCGTCACACAGCAGCTCGGCCCGGGGCAGCTCAAGTTCGATGCCTACGCGTTCCGCTACCGGCTCGACCTGTTCTCGAACTTCACCTACTTCCTCGACGATCCGGTCAACGGTGATCAGTTCGAACAGTCGGACCGGCGCAATGTCTATGGCGGCTCGCTGAGCTACAAGCTGAGCCACGAGCTGGCCGGTCTGGCGTTCGACAACGAGGTTGGTGTCCAGACCCGCTACGACGACGTCGACGACCTTGGCCTGTATCTGACCCGGGCGCGTCAGCGCCTGGAAACCACCACGGTCAGCGACGTGAAGGAGTGGAGCGGTGCTGCCTACGTCCAGACCGGTGTGCATCTGGCCTCCTGGTTGCGCCTGACTGCCGGTCTGCGCTTCGACTCGATCGACGTCGACGTCGTCAACAACAATCCGGCCAACACCGGCACGGCTTCCGACACCTTGATCAGCCCGAAGGGTGCGTTGGTCTTCGGTCCCTGGGCGAAAACCGAGTTGTTCATCAACGCCGGCCAGGGCTTCCACTCCAACGACGCCCGCGGCGCCACCCAGGCCGTTGACCCACGCAGCGGCGCCAGCGTCGACCCGGTGACCCCGCTGGCGCCGGCACGCGGCATCGATTTCGGCGTGCGTACGGCGATCATCCCCAAGGTCCAGGTCGCCGCCAGCCTGTTCCGGCTGCGCTCGGATTCCGAGCTGGTCTATGTCGGCGATGCCGGCACCACCGAGCCGTTCGGCGCCACCGAACGTCACGGCGGCGAGTTGGCGATCTACTGGAAGCCGGTCAAGGCCCTGGTCGTCGACGCCGACTACGCCTATACCCGTGCCCGTTTCCGCACGCAGCAGCGCGACGATAACGATCAGCCGATCGGCAGGCGCGTGCCGCAGGCGGTGCAGGGCGTCGCCGCCTTGGGCGCGACCTACAGCAGCCCGCAGGGCTGGGACGCCGCGTTCCGCCTCCGCTATTTCGGGCCGCGGCCGCTGGTCGAGGACAACAGCGTCCGATCCAGTTCGACGACGGTGGTCAATCTCGGCGCCGGCTACCGGCTAAGCCGCAGCTTCCGGATCAGCGGCCAGATCAACAACCTGCTCGACTCCAGGGACCACGACATCGATTATTTCTACGGCTCGCGCTTGCAGGGCGAGGCGGCCGAAGGCTTCGATGACATCCACTTCCACCCGATCGAACCGATCAATGGCCGCCTGAGCGTCCAGTACGTCTGGTAGTTGATGCCGCTTGCCGCCGCTGGCGCGCAGCGCGCGCCGGGCGACGGGATAAAGGCATCGTGTTCTCTCCGATGAAGTCATTGGCCGCCCTCGAGGCGGTCTTCTTTTTGGCCGACGTTCTGGGCTGGATGTGCGGGGACGAACCGCTTCATCTGCCGGTTGCTGCCGTTCACCGCGCGCCTGCCGCGTAGCGGTGCCGGCAATGAGATAAAGACGTCGCTTTCTCCCCCGATAAAGCGTTGGCCGCCGCAAGGCGGCTTTTCTTTTTGTGTCGCGCCTGTCCTGGGCGGTCAGCTGATCGGGCTCAGGTGGGTGTGCGCTTCGCCGTGCACCCGGGAGATTTCCAGCGCCACCGGCACCAGATGCAGATGACCGTGGCGTACGCCGCGCTCCGCGATCAGCGATTCCGCGAAGGCCTTGACCTGCGGCAGCGGGCCTCTGAGCGCCATCGTTTCCAGGCAATTGTCGTGGTCGAGATGGACGTGCATGGTCGCCATGCTCAGGCCGTGGTGATCGTGCTGCTGCTCGGCCAGCCGGCTGGCCAGCTGGCGCTCGTGATGGTTGTAGACGTAGGACACGGTCGCCACGCAGTGGGTGGCCTTGCCGTCGTCGATGCGCTCGTTTTCCAGGCGGCCGCGCAGCAGGTCGCGAAAGGCTTCGGAGCGGTTCTCGTAGCCGTGGCGTTCGGCCCAGGCATCGAACTGGTCGGCCAGGGGCTCGTCGAGGGACAGCGTGATGCGGCGCATGCGGGCTCCGGGGAGGATAATTTTCAGAGGTCAGTTCTGCTGGCGCAGGTAGTTGAGCAGATCGATCTTGGTGATCAGGCCGATGAAAGCGCCATCGGCGTCGGCGACCACGGCGACATGATCGCGCTGGAACAGGTCGATCAGCGTGCTCACCGGTGCGTCTGGCCGGATCGTTTCGACCGTGCTCACCATCGCCGTCGACACGGCATCGCCGAAGTGCGCCGGATTGGCCTGGACGTGCAGCAGCAGGTCGGATTCGTCGACGATGCCGATCACCCGCGCGCCGTCCATCACCGGCAGCTGGGAGACGTCGAACAGCTTCATGCGCCGGTAGGCGTGCATGAGCGTGTCTTCGGGTTTCAGCGTCACTGCGCCGCCTTCCTGGTAGCGGCGCACGATCAGGTCGACGAGGTTGCCGTGGCGCGGTCGCGGCAGCAGGCCCTGCTCGAACATCCAGTGATCGTTGTACATCTTGCTCAGATACTTGTTGCCGCTGTCGCAGACGAAGCTGACGACGCGCTTCGGCGCGGTCTGGGCGCGACAGTAGCGCAGCGCGGCGGCCAGCAGGGTGCCGGTCGACGAGCCGCCGAGCAGGCCTTCCCTGGCTAGCAGTTCGCGCGCGGTCAGGAAGCTTTCGGCGTCCGGGATCGCGTAGGCCTTCTTCGCGTAGCCGAGTTCGCAGTTCGTGGGCACGAAATCCTCGCCGATGCCTTCGACCAGCCAGGAACCGGGCGTGATCCGCTCGTTGCGCTCGACCAGCGGTTCGAGGATCGAACCCTTCGGGTCGGCCAGCACCATCTCCAGATGCGGCGCGACTCTCGCGAAGTAGCGGCCGAGCCCGGTCAGGGTGCCGCCGGAGCCGACGCCGACGACCACGGCATCGCACATCTGGCCGGTCTGCGCCCAGATTTCCGGGCCGGTGGTCGCTTCATGGGCGAGCGGGTTCGCCGGGTTGGCGAACTGGTTGACATAGAAACTGTTCGGCGTCTCGCGGGCCAGGCGTTCGGCGATGTCCTGGTAGTACTCCGGATGGCCCTTGCCGACGTCGCTGCGGGTGATGATCGTCGTTGCCCCGAGTGCACGCAGGTGCAGGATTTTCTCCTGGGCCATCTTGTCCGGGATCACCAGTGTGATCCGGTAGCCCTTCTGCGCCGCGACCAGCGCCAGACCGAGGCCGGTGTTGCCGGCGGTCGCTTCGATCAGGGTGCCGCCCGGCTGGATCAGGCCGTCGCGTTCGGCGGCCTCGATCATCGACAGGCCGATGCGGTCCTTGATCGAGCCGGTCGGATTCTGGTTTTCCAGCTTCACGAACAGCCGGCAAGGGCCGGTGTCGAGCTTCTTCAATTCCACCAGCGGCGTATTGCCGATGGTGTTCAGCACGCTGCCGTCGCGGGGCATGTCGCACCTGAAGGCTGTGGAAGTGCGGCGAGATTAGCACGCAGTTTTTCGTCGGCCTGCTAGGCTTCGCGCCATGAAAAACAGCCCCGAAGCCGCCGCCCGCAATCTGATCTGGATCGACTGCGAGATGACCGGTCTGATCCCCGAGGAACACCGGATCATCGAGATCGCGACCCTGGTCACCGATAGCGATCTGAACTTGCTCGCCGAAGGCCCGGTGATCGCCGTGCACCAGCCGGAAGACGAGTTGGCGAAGATGGACGAGTGGAACATCAACCAGCACGGCAAGTCCGGCCTGACCGCGCGGGTGCGCGCCAGCACGATCAGCGCTGAGGATGCCGCAGCGCAGACGATCGCTTTCCTGAAGGACTGGGTGCCGGCCGGCAAGTCACCGATCTGCGGCAATTCGATCTGCCAGGACCGGCGTTTCCTGGCGCGCTGGATGCCGGCGCTGGAGCGCTACTTCCATTACCGCAATCTCGACGTCAGCACGGTCAAGGAACTGTGCCAGCGCTGGGCGCCGGAGACGGCGAAGGGATTCCGCAAGGAGTCCTCGCATCTGGCGATGGACGACATCCGCGATTCGATCGAGGAATTGCGCTACTACCGCCAGCATTTCATCCGGCTGCCGGGGCAGTGAGCTGCGGCTGACGGTCTGCGCCGCTGCTGGCGGGCCAGGGAGAAGGGCTCGGCTGCTTCAGGCGGATTTGCTGCGCTTCGGCCTGTCGCCGAAGGGATCGTCGAAATCTTCCCCGATCAGCTTCTTCAGTTCGCGTTCCTCGCGCAGGCGCTCGACATCGCGCCAGTCACGCGCCTTGGCATTGGGCACGGCATTGCCTTTGGCATCGACGCTCGGGACGTCGTCCTCGAAGCCTTCCGCCTCTTCCGCGAACTCGTCGAACGGTTTCGGTTGCGGTTGCGGTTTCTTGCCTGGTCTGCCTGCCATGCCTGCGCGTGCTCCATCCAGTGTCGAGTGATTTGCGCGCCTTTTAGCAGGCTTTCGGTGACTGCGGAAGTCCCCCGGGAAGTCCTCACATCGTGGCCGGCGACGAGCCGTTGAAACATCGCCGGCGACAAGCCGCTGCGCGGCCGGTTTCCCGATCGGCTTCAGCTGCCGCCGAGGCTCATCGCCGCGCTTTCCAGCGCCGCGGCAGGGTCGCCAGCAGCAATATCGCAGTCAGCAGCGGCGGCGCTGCGCCGCCGCCGGAGCCGGGCGTCGGCGGCGTGTTCTGCACCGAGGCACGCAGCGTGTACGGCGCGCCGTCGGTGCGGTCGAAATTGACCACGGTAACGTAGTAGGTGCCGATCCGCGGTGCGTCGATGCTGATGGTCTCGTTGCCGTTGCCCTCAGTATCGCCGCGCTGCGCTTCCGGCACATTGACGAAGTAGAACGGCTCCGAATCGCCCTCGGTGACCGGCTCCGAGGCATCGAGATCGATGTTGTACTGCGCCGGCTCGCCGTAGCGGACGAAGATGTCGACGTCGCTGGCACCGGTGGACTGGACCAGCAGGCGGTTGCTGCCGGCCGGCAGGCTGGCGACGTCGAAGCTCCAAGTGTGGAATTCGTCGTACAGGCCGGTCGAGAAATTCTGCGCCGCGGTCGTGCCGAGCCTGAGCTTGCCGACTTCCATGATGAAGCGTCGCGTCGCCGAGTAGCCGCCGTCGGCGCTGAGCGCGAGCGTGAATTCCAGGTACTGGTGGCCGCCGGCATCGGCCGGCAGGCTCAGGCTGAAATCGACCGCCTGACTGGCGCCAGTGCCGATGGCGCCGAGTGCCGCGGTGCCGCTGTTGACGGTCACGCCGGCGCCGCTGGCGGTCAGCGTGGCGCGGACATTGGTCGCCGCCAGCCACAGGTTCTCGATGGTGACGCGCAGTGTCGTCGTCTCACCGGGATCGAGATTGGCGTTGCCGTTGGCGCCGTCCTCAACGGTCGCCGCCACGAACACCGGCACGTCGATGCTGCTGCCGTTCTCGACCACGGTATAGCTGCTGGCCTGCACCGGCCGGATGACCAGCGACGGCCGGGGCAGCAGGTCGAGCGCGCGTGCGGCGTCGACGCGTCCGGCGGCGCTGCGCAGGTTCGCCGGGCTGGACGGATCGAGTCCGGCCTGACCGCTCTCGATCAAGCGCGCCTTGATCTCGGCGACGGTCGCGCCCGGGTAGTAGTCGCGGATCAGCGCGGCGATGCCGGCGACGTAAGGCGCCGAGAACGAGCTGCCGCTGATGCCACCGGCGCTGTAACCGCCACCGACGGTGGTGGTGACGATCTGCAGGCCAGGAGCGGCCACCGGCACCGTCGTCGAGCCGTAGTTCGAGAAGCTGGCGATGCCGTCCTGGCGATTGGTAGCGGCGACCGCGAGCACGTTCGGCAGCCGGTAGTTCGCGGGGTAGCTAGCGCCGGAAATGTCGATGTTGGAATCCTGGTTGCCAGCCGAGGTCACCAACAGGATGCCGGCCGTGTTCAGGGCCGCGATCGCGTCGCGCTCCGCCCGGGAATAGCTGGGGCCGCCGAAGCTGGCATTGACGATGCCTACGCCGTGGGCGCGCGCGTAGTCGAGCGCCGACAGTTCGGAGGCGACGTCGAAGGCAAAGCGCAGCGGCATGATCCTTTCGTTCCAGGCCGCGCCGGCGACGCCAATGCCGTTGTTGCCGCGGGCGGCGGCGGCACCGGCCACCGCGGTGCCATGGCCTTCGTCCGGCGAAGTCGCGCTGGGGTCGGCATCGTTGCTGGCGAAGTCGTAGCCGTTGACGAGGTTGGCGACGAGGTCCGGATGGCTCAGATCGAAGCCGTCATCGATGACGGCGATGGTGACCATGCCGCGCCCGCTGCGATCGGCCACGCCGGTGCCGGTCGAATCCCAGGCGGCGGCCATGTTCAGGTCGGCGCCAGCGCTGCCCGCCGGTCCGCCGATGGCGAAGTTCGGCTGGCCGGTGTTGCGCAGCCCCCACTGGTCGGCGAACAGCGGATCGTTCGGGATCACCGCCATCGGCCGGCGCAGGAAATTCGGCTCCGCGTACTCCACGTCGGGATCCGCGGCGAGCATCCGGAGCGCGCCCGGCACATCCATCGCCGACGGCAGCTGAAGGCGCTCGAAGCGCTGGTCGAAATAGCCTGCCGTAGACCTCAGTCCCTGGGAGGCGCGCCGCGCCTCGGATGCCGCGAGCCTGGCGCTGGCGCGATATCTCACGATCACTTCGCCGCCACGGTAGGCGAGTCGCGCGCCGTGCGCGGTCGAGGTGACAGTCGCGGCCTGTACCGGTGCAACTGCCTGCGCGAGGCAGGGGGCGACGGCCGGGACCAGCAGGGCCAGCTTCAGCAATCGTTTCATCAGGGAATCTCGGTGGGGCAGCGTCGCGGAGCGCGTGCGGATGATCGGATCATCGGTCAGGCCGAAGACGCTGCGCCACTGGCAACGGCGCGCCTGCGCCGACGATCGGCGCCCTGTCCAATGCCTTGAAGAAAAGGGTTTCCCTTTGCAGCGGCAAGGCTTAAACTGCGCGCCGTCGTCAGCCCGGGTTCGCAGCTCGCAAAGTTGCGCCAGGTTTGGATGGACGGTCCGGATACTCTGCGCGCGATTTGGCGCTAGACTTCGCGGACCAGTCGTTACCTTGCAGGTATCGACCTTGTGGCAGATGGGCAGTGCAGGTTTACGTGGGGACGTAGCTCAGTTGGGAGAGCGCGTCGTTCGCAATGACGAGGTCGTCGGTTCGATCCCGATCGTCTCCACCAATACCTCATCCGATCAGGTCCGAAATCATCCGAAAAGCTCTTAGAAATAAGGGCTTTTTTCATGTCCGCTGTCCTGCGCGGTTCGAACCGATCCGCTTGCATCCGATTCCAAACGGGTAACTTTCCGGGTAATGCGGAGACGCTGGCGGGATTGACTGAAATCGGAATGCCGGAACGCGGAGCCTCGCGAGAGCCCTACAAGCTCTCTGGCGAGCGTGGCCTGTTCTTGCTGGTCCCAATTGCCTGAGCAGGGCCATGCCCCAGTCGTCTGCAACGGCCGTCAACACTGGCTGGCTGGCTGGCAAGGCGGTGCTGGGGTCCGAGCAGAGTCGTTACCTCTTTTCTCGAAATTCCTTGGTCGACCCTTCCTTCGGGCAGCTTGCGACGTGGTCGCCGTGACCAGATTCGGCCGCCTTAGGCGCCGGCCGAATGCGCCCAGAGCAGCGCGGCGACGGTGCCGGCAAGGATGGCCGCGGCGTATGGAAAACGGAGCGGACCGGCCCCGTCCTTGTCAACGCGAGCACCCAGCCAGCCGCCACCGAGCATCAGGTGCTTGAGGCCGAACGCGTAGCGACCGATGGTTTCGCGAGGACCGTCCTGGAACAACAGGACGGCAAGGGCGATCACCGCACCGGAGATGAAAGTGCAGAGCACTGCCGCCAGGGTCATCGACGGCCCGAGAAAGCTTCCGACGGCAGCCATCAGCTTGACGTCGCCGGCCCCCATCGCCTTCATCAGGTGCAGCGGTAGCAGGGCCAGCAGGCCGAGTGCCAGCCCACCGAACGAAGCGCCGAGCGTCACGCTGCTGGTCCCTGTCAGTGCGAGCAGCAGCCCGAGGGCGGCTCCGCCGAGAGACAACAGGTTGGGGATGCGGCGGCTGCGGCTATCGACAATCGTCGCCGCGAGCAGGATGACGAGCAGAATCAGCTGCGAAGGCGCGGTCGGGCTGGGGTCCACCGTTGCTTCACTCCAGAAAGACAGGTCGTGGCGGCCGGATCTGCAGCAAGCTTGGCGATGCTGACAACGATGTGCCCCGGGCAGGAATCGAACCTGCGACCTACCGCTTAGGAGGCGGTCGCTCTATCCACTGAGCTACCGGGGCATGCGTCGAAACGGGCTTGCTAGCGTGCTGTGAGTTTGGTGCGCCCGGCCGGAATCGAACCGGCACGCCTGCGAAGGCGGGAGATTTTAAGTCTCATGCGTCTACCAATTTCGCCACGGGCGCGGCGTGGCATTGTATCGCTGGAAGTCATCGCCAAACGCAAAGCGCGACGGGGCTGTGTGCACCCGTCGCGTCAAATTGCGCCGCAATGAACGTCAGCGATCGCGGAAGTGCGTTTCGACCTTTTCATCCTGTCCCTTGACGTCGACGCAGACGCTGGCGGTCGGGCGGGCGAGCAGGCGCGGAATACCGATGGCCTCGCCGGTCTTGGTGCAGAAGCCGTATTCCTTGTCACGAATGCGGCGCATCGATTCGTCAATCTTGCGCAGCAGCATCGATTCACGCTCGCGCAGCCGCAGGTCGAGCCAGTGCTCCTCCTCGGCGGTGGCGCGGTCGGCGGGGTCGGCGAACACTTCCCTCTGGTGCAGACGTTCCTTGACGTCCAGCTCCCGCGCCAGAACTTCGTCGCGCATCTTGAGCAGACGCAGGCGGAAGAACTCCACCTGCACGTCGTTCATGTAGTCGTCGTCCGACATCGCCCGAATATCGTCATCGGTCAGTTCGGCAACGCCACTCATGACGGATGCGGAGGATTTCGGCGCTCGTGGGGAGCGGGAAGACTTGTCAGCGACCGCAGTGGTCGGCTGTTTGGCAGTTGAAGTTTTTACGGCGACGGCTCGGTTGGCTGGGGGAGTTCCGGGGGGGCTGGCGGCGTGGCCGCTGCTGGTTCCGGGGCTTGCGGCACTGCTGCTGGCTTCGGCGTCGGGGCGGGTGCTACTGACCGCTTTTTTTTTTCCACGGCCGCAGCCTTGGTGGCCGGCTTCGGAGCGACCTTGACCGCCACCTTCTTGGCTGCCGGCTTGACGGCGGCTACCAGCTTCTTCACGGCAGCCTTGGCAACAACTTTCTTGACTGCCGCCTTCTTGACTGCCGGCGCGGCCTTCTTGACAACTGTCTTCCTGGCGATTTGCTTGGCCTGGACCACCGGTTTGGCCTTCTTGGCCACGGCAGCCTTTTTCGCGACAGCTTTCTTGGCGACCGGCTTGACCGCAGCCTTGGACACCGTTTTGACTGCCTTTTTGGCCGCCGCTTTCGCGACAGGCTTGGCGATTGGTTTGCTGATGCCGGCCTTGCCGGCCGGTTTCGACACGGGCTTGGCTTTTGATGCTGTCTTTTTGATGGCCACCAGCTTCTCCTGCAGCACTTGTCGTGTGAGTAGAATCGGATAAAACGCAGCGATCCGATAGCGTCGCGTTATAGCATTCACCCCAATAGGCGTCAATGAAATCCCAGCCCTTGTGGCAGCCGCGCGCAAGCCTTGAAACGCTGCGCTTGCGCGCCGATTTGATGCAGCGAATCCGGACGTTTTTCTCGACGCGCACGGTCCTCGAAGTAGAGACGCCGGTATTGTCGCGGGCCGCCACCGTCGACCCGCAGATCGACAGCTTTTCGAGCCAGGGCGGGCGCTGGCTGCAGACATCGCCCGAATTCGCGATGAAGCGCTTGCTGGCCGCTGGCAGCGGGGCGATCTACCAGATCGCGCGGGTTTTCCGGATCGATGAAAGCGGGCGCTTTCACAATCCCGAATTCACCATGCTGGAGTGGTATCGGCCCGGTTTCGATCACTTGCGGCTGATCGACGAATGCGAGGCCCTGCTTGCCGAACTGGGTCTGCGCGGTCCCTGTGCGCGCTCGAGTTATCGCGATGCCTTCATCCGGCACGCTGGGGTCGACCCGTTCCTGGCTGCACTTGCGGCACTCGAGGCTCGCTGCGTGGTCGCGCTCGGTGAGCTGCCGTCGATGCCGAGCGGCAATGACCTGGGGCTGGACGAGTCGCGCGCGCGCGACTTCTGCCTGGACCTGCTGATGAGCCACGTCGTTGGCCCGCAGCTGGGGCGCGATGGTCCGGAGTTCCTGATCGATTTTCCGGCTTCTCAGGCTGCGCTGGCCAAGGTGTGCCGGGATGTCGATCCGCCGGTTGCCGAACGCTTTGAGCTGTTCTGGCACGGCATCGAACTGGCCAACGGCTTCCACGAACTGACCGATGCCGCGGAGCAGCAGCAGCGCTTCGAGGCCGACCGGGCTCGCCGCATTGCGGAGGGCCGGGCGGCACCTCCGTACGACGCCCAGCTGATCGCGGCGTTGACGCATGGTCTGCCGGCTTGTGCCGGCGTCGCCGTGGGCCTGGATCGCCTGCTGATGCTGATGCTCGGCCTGCCGCACATCGGCGACGTGCTGGCCTTCGACGATGCGCGCGCCTGACCGATCGACGCCCGTGGCCGGCTTTAGAGCAGCTTGCTTACCGCACTCGGGATCTTGTAACGCTTGTCGGCCAGCAGCTTGTTCAGCAGCTGGGTCAGCCAGGAGCGGGACGAGGTGAACTTCTTCAGCTTGATGTAGCGCGCCTCGCCTTCGCTTTCCAGTTCGTATCGTTCGACGGTGATGGTCACCGCATCGCGCTCGCCCTTGAGCATGGCGCGAGCGGTCAGGCGATTGACGGCGGTATCGATCGACACGTCGATGATCTCGCCGTAATCGCTGAGCTTGTCGTTGACATAGGCCTTGAGGGACATGCCGAGGGCACTGTCCTTCACGCCGCGGGCGATTCCTTTGAGCATGCTGTTCGGTCTCCTTTACTCAGAGGATATCGGACGCGAACGCGGCCAGACGGGAGCGTTCGCCGCGCGCCAGGGTCACGTGGCCACCATGCGGCCAGCCGCGGAAACGGTCGACGACATAGGTAAGGCCGGAAGTGGTTTCCGACAGGTAGGGCGTGTCGATCTGGGTCAGGTTGCCGAGGCAGACGATCTTCGAGCCCGGGCCGCAGCGGGTGATCAGCGCCTTCATCTGCTTGGCCGTCAGGTTCTGGGCTTCGTCGATGATGATGTAGCGGTTCAGGAAGGTGCGACCGCGCATGAAGTTCAGGCTGCGGATCTTGATGCGCTTGCTGAGCAGATCATTGGTCGCCGCGCGTTCCCAGTCTCCGGCATTGCTGGTCTGGGTCAGTACTTCGAGGTTGTCCATCAAGGCACCCATCCAGGGCGTCATCTTTTCTTCCTCGGTGCCGGGCAGGAAGCCGATGTCGTCGCCGAGCGGCACGGTGACGCGGGTCATGATGATTTCGCGATAGCGCGGCTCATCGAGCGTCTGGGCGAGGCCGGCAGCCAGTGCCAGCAGGGTCTTGCCGGTACCGGCGGCGCCGAGCAGGGACACGAAGTCGACGTCCGGGTCGAGCAGCAGATTGAGCGCGAAGTTCTGCTCGCGGTTCTTGGCGTGAATGCCCCAGACCGGTGTCTTGCCGGCACGGTAGTCGCGGATCACATGCAGGGCGGCACTATCGCCGTCGAGCGACTGCACCGTGAGTTCCAGGCCGCGCTCGACTTCATCCGGCAGGTACAGGAATTCGTTGACGTGCCATTCCTTGACCTTCGGGCCGGACACCCGATAGCAGGCGCGACCGCGCTCGTCCTGCCAGGAGTCCATCTTTTCGCCATGGGTGGTCCAGAAATCGTCTTCGAGCTTGGCGTAGCCCGAGTACAGCAGATCGAGGTCATCCAGCACCTGATCGTTGTGATAGTCCTCGGTGTGGACGCCGACGATCGCTGCCTTGATCCGCAGGTTGATGTCCTTCGACACCAGGGTGATCGGACGCGACGGGTGCTGGCTCTGCAGGGCGAGGGCGGCCAGCAGGATGTTGTTGTCCGGCTTGTTGCCCGGCAGCATTTCCGGGAGTGCTGCAGCCGAAGGACGGGTCTGGAAGAACAGGCGACCGGTTGCTGGCGCACCGTGGCTGCCACCGTTGCCGTTGGCAGCCTTGTTCAGGGTGCTCGGCAGCGGAATGCCTTTCTCGATCTGCGCGTGGTCCTTGCCGTGCATCAGGTCGTCAAGGAAGCGGCTGACCTGGCGGACGTTGCGGGAAACTTCGGAGGTGCCTTTCTTGCCCGCATCGAGCTCTTCGAGGACGACCATCGGGACATAGATGTCGTGTTCCTCGAAACGGAACAGGCAGCTCGGGTCGTGCATCAGGACATTGGTGTCGAGCACGAAAATTTTCTTTTTCATCGATTTCCGGGAGATGAAACAAACGAGCCGAGGCGCGTGGCCACGCGCTTCGGCTCAAAAGGACACTTGATGGAAGTGGACAAGGGCGTCAGAGGGCCTTGACCGTCTCCAGGACTTCGGCGGCGTGGCCCTTGGCCGACACCTTCCGCCAATCCTTCGCGAGCTTGCCCTTGGCGTCGAAGACGAAGGTGCAGCGGTCGATGCCCATGTACTTCTTGCCGTACATGCTTTTCTCGACGATGGCGCCGAAGGCGTTGCACATCGCTTCATCACTATCTGACAGCAGCAGGAACGGGAAGCCGAACTTGGTGCAGAAGTTGTCGTGCGATTTGACGCTGTCCTTGGATACGCCGACGACGTCGGCGCCGGCCTTGGTGAACTCGGCATACAGCGCCGTGAACTCGTTGCCTTCGACGGTGCAGCCAGGGGTATTGTCCTTCGGGTAGAAGTAGACGACCAGTTTCTTGCCCTTGTAATCCTTCGTCAGGCTGATGGTCCTGCCGCCGCTGGCGGGCAAGGTGAGGTCGGGTAGCTTGTCGCCAATCGTCAGACTCATGCAGCGGGTCCTCGTCGAATTGCTAGGGAAAGGTGCGGTCTGTTGGCGATCAGACTACACCGTCATGACTCGATCAAGACCGCAAGAATCGCGCCCTGACCAGGGACGGAATCAGCTCTTGATCGGGTCGAGCATGCCATCTGCGTTGAGATCGTCGCAGAGATCCATGAACGATTCGCGCAATGCCTGCGGATGCTGGTTGACCGGCACGTGCAGCACCATCTGCACGCTGACCATGCCGGCGCCGGTGTGGGTCGATTGGTATTTCTGAGTCGACATCTCGGCGACCTGCACGTCCTGGCTGTGGAAGAACTCGAGCAGGTGGACGAGCAGGTCCGGCTGCTGCGGTGCGATCACGTCGGCGGCGTAGGGGCGGAATTCAGGGTTCTGCTCGCGCATGTTGCAGCGCTGGAAACGCACCTGCAGCTCGAGCTTTTCGGCGATGCCCGGCAGCGCGGTTTCGAGGCGGCCAAGCGCGCTCCAGTTGCCGGACACGACCAGATTCGCGGTCAGGCGGTCGCCGATCGGCGCGATGCGACAATCCTCGACCTCACCACCGCGCTCGCGAATCGCCTTGAACAGCTCCAGCGCGAGCTGGGGACGGGGTTGGCCGAGTACGGAAATCGACAGCAGGTTTTCTGGGGCGGCCATTGCGGGGAACGGGTTGGGAATCCAGGGGTCTTGTAGGTCAGGACGATCGAGGCCAGCGGCAGGGGCGGGTGGCGGTCGTCGTTCCGTTATAATCGCAGTTTAGCCACCCACACTTAATTCCGCATGATCAAGGGCAGCATAGTCGCGATCGTGACGCCGATGACCGCGTCCGGCGAAGTCGATTTCGACTCGCTGGGCCGCCTGGTCGAATGGCATATCGCCGAAGGCACTGACGCCATCGTCGCCGTCGGCACCACCGGCGAATCGGCGACGCTCAGCGTCGACGAGCATCTGGCGGTGATTCGCAAAGTGATCGAGGTGTCGGCGAAGCGCGTGCCGGTGATTGCCGGCACCGGCGCGAACTCGACTTCGGAAGCTATCGAACTGACCCAGCTCGCCGCCGACGTCGGCGCCGATGCTTGCCTGCTGGTCACGCCGTACTACAACAAGCCGCCGCAGGAAGGCCTGTACCGCCACTACAAGGCGATCGCCGAAGCGGTCGAGGTACCGATCATCCTGTACAACGTGCCTGGCCGCACCGGGGTCGACCTGCTGCCGGCCACCGTCGCCCGCCTGGCCTCGGTGCCGAACATCGTCGGGGTCAAGGAAGCCAAGGGTGAATTGGGCCGTGTGCGCGAGCTGCTGGCGCTGGGCCTGCCGAAGGATTTCGCGCTGTATTCCGGCGATGACGCCACTGCGCGGGAATCGATGCTGCTCGGCTTCCACGGCGACATCTCGGTGACCGCGAACGTTGCCCCGAGGCTGATGCATGAGATGTGCGTCGCCGCGCTTGCTGGCGATGCCGCCGAGGCCGAAGCGATCGATGCCAGGCTGGCGCTGCTGCACAAGAACCTGTTTGTCGATCCGAATCCGATTCCCGCCAAGTGGGCACTGGAAGTGATGGGCCGGATCCCCGGCGGCATCCGCCTGCCCCTGGTTCCTATGAACCCTGACCACGTCGGTGTCGTAAGCGAAAGCCTGCGCGCGGCCGGAGCGATTTGATGAATGCGATGTTCGCGCGGTACACGATCAAGAAGGCCGGCCTGCTGACGCTGGCGCTGTCGTCGCTGGTTTCGGGGTGCGCGGTCAATTCCTACTGTGCCGGCCCACAGCCCTACGAAACCGCCGCTTCGATCACGCCGATCGTCGCCCCGGAGGGCATGCGTATCCCAACGCCGACCACGGCGCTGAAGGTGCCGGAAGCAAAGACCGAATCCGTGACTTACGGCTTCCTGGCCCCCGATCCATCCAAGCCTGGCAAGAAACGCCTGCTCTGCCTCGACCAGCCCCCAGCGTTGACTGCACAAGTTGAAGCCGCGCCGCAAAAATCGCCCTAAGGCGCTGCCATTTCGTTAGAATGCCGCCGCTTACAAGGCGAGTAGCAAGCCACGGAGAGGTGTCCGAGCGGTTGAAGGAGCACGCCTGGAAAGCGTGTATACGAGTCAAATCGTATCGCGGGTTCGAATCCCGCTCTCTCCGCCAACAAGGCGTCCCGGGTCATCCCGGGAAGTACCAAACCCCTGAGAAATCAGGGGTTTTTTTATTGCTTGAACCCCGTTGACCCATCGTGACCCGGCCTGATCGGTCGGTATCGGTGGGGTTAACGTGGGGTAAGTTATGTTGGGTAAGCCTCACCCCACACGGGGAGTCAGAAGCCCCTAATCGAGACCTCGCCACGCGAAAAGCTGCCGACCTGCGGGGGCGGCGCCGGCAGACGACCGCGCAGCTGGCAGAGATCGACCAGGTAGGGCGTCATCCGCTCGACGACCTGCTGTATTTCACCGTCCAGAGAAGCGGCTCGCGTGGCTACGAGCTCCGCAACAACGGCCTGCCTGGAAATGCATGCGATCCAGACCTTGGCTCTGCTCAAACAAGCTTTCATGTTTGAACTGGTGCTGCTCAGCCTGATGCAAACGCTGTGGGCCGCAAGAGGCCAGCCGGTAATAGGTACGGAACTGCAATTCCGCTGGCCTGAGCCGGCGTACGTCCTGCGTTACCGCGACCGCCTGCCACCGACGCGGTTTTCCTGCGCGACCAACTGTCTCTGTGTACCGACCGCCGTGCTCGATACGCCGCTACCGCTGTCCGACGACAGCGCTCGCCAGCAGGCGCTATTGCAGGTCGAGCGTGAATACTCAGGTGTTCGGCAGCAGGAACAGGGCGATATCCGTGACCGGCTACGCGCCGAGCTAGTGATGTCACCCGGTGGTTATCCGGATTTGGCTGCACTTGCTGAGCGCGTGCTGCTGTCCCCGCGCACCTTGCGTCGCAAGCTGCTGGACGCAGCCAGCAGTTACCGCGAGCTGTTGGACGAAGCGCTACCGCGATGCACGCCATTTTCTCGAAGCCTCCGACCTCGACCTTCAGACCATCGCCGAGCGGCTCGACTTCACCACCCCTGCCAACTTCACCCGCGCGTTCCGGCGCTGGGCCGGCGTGACCCCCAGCGCGTTTCGCCGGTCGCGGCAGCTCACGGGGCAGGTCGAACTCTGAAGGTTAGGCGAACGCAGTGAGGCGTTTGCCGTGGGCGCTCGGTTCAGTTGAACCGCTTTGCTCGTTCGCCGAACTTCCTGACGGAGCCCAGCTGGTTCTCACGCCGGCAGCGAGCGGGCCGAGCTGGGCGGCCGACCGAAGCGCTGTTTGAAAAGGCGGCTGAACGTGGCGTAGTCGGTGTAACCGAAGTCGAAAGCCATGTCCGTCAGCTTGCGACGGCGCTGCCGTGGATCAGTTATCGCCAGCTGGACTTGGTCGAGACGTAGCTCCTGGATCATCCGGTTCGGAGTCACCCCGTTCTCCTTGAACAGGGCGTACAGTGAACGCCGGGACATGTGCAGGGCCGCGGCTACGGATTCCGCATCCAGCGCGGGATTCGCGATGTGCTCGATGATGTAGCGTCTGGCCATGTGCATCCGGGTGTCACGAAAGCAATCGACGTCGTCCAACTCACTGCTTCGATGCAACGCGGCCGCGAGCATCCGTTCGACGACAACGAAGATCAGCGCTGTCTCCGCGGCATCCTGGCTCGCGAATGCGATCAGTGTCGTCAGCACCGCCAGGGCTGCACGCGTCGCGGCGCCATCTGCGAGCACCGTGGCGACACCCGGCGTCCGCACGCCTTGCCAGCTGCTCCAGGTCGAACGGGGCATCAGCAGGACCCCGGTGCGGCCGGGTCCGGAGAGACGGAGCCAATGGGGACGCGCAGGGTCGCAAACCATCATGCGTCCCGGATGAACCAGGCAGCTGCGCCCCTCCTGCCCGAATTCGAAGTGTCCGGCACTGGACCACAGGAACTGCACGCAGTCATCGCCCAGGCAGCCTTGCGATGTGCGCTGCAACAGGATGTCTCGGTCAGTGCAAATATCCAGCAGCGTGCCCCCCGCGGCACACAGCGCCGTACTCCGCCCCGGCGACAGGCCGTCATTCGCGGATGGCTCCAGCCACGGGAGACAAGTGGCCAGAAAGTCGCTGCAGGCCGAGCCGCCTTTCCAGCGCTCGTCCCTCGAGCTTCTCGCGGCCGGCAAAGACCAGTTTCTCCAATCATAAGCACTGGCAGCCATGGCGACGGGCACGGACGGTCTATTGCTCGTCGCAGGTGCCCGCGACATCGGCGAAGTGGAGACGATCCGCTCAGGGCGCTGCGACGCGGCGGTCCACTTCCGTGATCGCGCGGTACAGCTTGTCCGCCGTCACTTCAAACGGTTGGTTGTGAATGAACGGAAGATTGAAGGCGTTCTCGACCACGGTGCGAATCTGTGAATCGTGCGTTGCCGGGCTCAGGCCCAGGTCTGCAAAGCTGCGAGGCAGGCCGATCTCCCGGAACAGAGCCTGCACACGCACGAATTCTGCATCGTTGCCTTCCAGCATCAACTGCGTCACCAGGCCCACCGCCACCATTTCGCCGTGCATGAAGCGGTGCTCAACTTCCGGTATCGACGTCAGGGCGGTGGCCACTGCGTGCGCAGCGGCAGTACCGGCGCTTTCGAAGCCGGTGCCGCTGAGCAGGGTGTTGGCCTCGACGACATCTTCCAGAGCAGGGCTGACGCGCTTGTCGCGCACCGACTGAACGGCATCACGAGCTTGTTCGTGGATGGTCCGGCTGCACAGCTCGGCCAGCGCACGAGCCGCCAGCGAGATCCCGCCACCCAGCATGGAGCGCGCCTTAGGGTTGGCGATGCAGGCTGCTGCCTCATAGCCCGTGGCCAGCGCGTCGGCGATGCCAGCCAACAGGAAGCGCACTGGTGCCTGGGCGATTACAGCGGTATCCACAACCACCAGATCGGGGTTGCCGCGGAAGAAGCGCACGGATTCGAAGGTGCCTTCGCCACTGTAAATGATGGCCAAGGCCGAGCAAGGCGCATCGCTCGAGGCCAGCGTGGGGCAAACGATGACCGGCAGGCCCAGCTGAAACGCCACCGACTTCGCGGTGTCGATCACCTTGCCGCCGCCGAGTGCAACCACGGCATCACAGCCTGCCTCGGTGGTGCGCGTAGCGTGCTGCTCGATGGCGGCCACGGAGCACTGACCTTCGAACGGCTGGACCAGAATCTGCACGCCGGCGGCTTCAAGCGCAGCGGTGGTCTGGTCGATCAGCACTGACGGCAGATCGCGCGGAATCAGCAAAGTCGGACGCCGGCTGCCCACCAGCGGGAGATAGTCACTCAGCTTGCGGAGCGCGCCCGGGCCTTGCACGTAGCGGTGAGCGGAGAAAAAAACGCGCGGCGCGACGCCGCCGTCGAGTTGCTGGGCGCCAAAGAGTTCGATTGGAATTGCGGTGGTCATGCGTCGGATTTCTATTGTGATTGATGGTTGTTCAGCCAATCCGTCCGGCTTCCCGAGCGCAGCGCGGTGCTGCCGCCGTGTCGCGGGGCCAGACAGACTTGCGACTCAGACCGGCGCTGTGACTGTGTCGGGCTTTTCGCCCCAGCGTGTTTCGGCGTCATCCAGCACCGCCTGATAACCCGGCGGCGGCGGAATGTTGATGGGGTCATAGCCCGGCGCCGCGGCGCGAATCAGACGCGGGATCGTGTAGGCAAACGTACGCAGCATCACGCTGGCAAAGCGCAGGCGGCTCTTCCAGGGATCAGGGATGCGGCCGGCCTTACGGTCCTCGTTGATCAGGTAGAGCGCGGTTCCGATCATGTAGTTCAGCATGTGGGCGCTGGCGTAGCAGAGGCCCCAGAGGCGCAGCCAGTAGCTCTTGTGGAGCGCCTCGTGCAGGTGGAAGCAGACGTGGCGATGCTCGTATTCCTCGCACAGATGCCAGCGCCACAGATCCACGGTCGGATCATCGATGCTGGGATTGCGCATCTCGCGGGCACCCTCGAGGAAAAAGCAGGACAGGATCGGTGCCGTGGTCTCGAAACCTTCTGCGTATCGCAGGCAGTAGGACTGGCTTCTTTCCTTCCAGTAAGTCTCGTAGTCGGCCTTGAGCTTCTGCTCGCGTGCCTCCAGCTCGGGGTAGCCACCGGCCCGCAGCAGTTCGTTGAAGCGTGCATGGTTGCGGTAGTGGCTGCTCTCCTGCGCGATAAAGATCTTGCAGTCGCGGCGCAGTTCCTCGCGGTCGGCTGGCAGTGCATCCATGCAGGCCCGAACCGTGCGGTTGAGGAACGGTTCGAGGTACGGCAGCAGTGACGACGTGGAATTCCAGAAATGCGCGAACTCCGGCGCATCCGGCGCCCACAGGATCTTGGCGTTCGAGAAATCGATGTGGATTTTTCTTGCTTTCATTTTTAGGTGCTCCTCCAGACTCTACGCAGCACCTTAGGGCTGCCCCGTCGAGCGGTCCATCGCGACTCTTCGCTATGCGCCTTGCGTTCAGTGCGCCAGGAAACGGCAGACCGCGTCGACAACTTCGGCGGGCTTCTCGGCGTGAGGGAAATGCCCGGCATCGCGG